>SDBU01001599.1_pt1 | contig 31814 bp, 47 predicted proteins | sample 2277071 | NCBI WGS metagenome assembly SDBU01 (sample SAMN10397929, study PRJNA504765) | marine sediment metagenome | isolation source: marine sediment core GS08_GC12, 126 cmbsf | place: Arctic Ocean: Gakkel Ridge, Loki's castle | collected 2008 | reverse complement strand
AAGCCTAATCTTGGTCTCAGGATATCGGAGGTGTCCTTTGACTTAATGAGCCAAGCTGTGCCAGCATTTGCAGCGGTTAACGTAGCCGAGAAGGTACCCGTGGCGGACTCAGTACCAAGGCCTAAATCTAAGACATTAATTAAAGCTTGAGAGTCAGCATCCATTGTGCCACCAAGAGTAAAAGCAGGCAAGATGAGAGCAGCACCAGTATTGGTAACTGTGCCGTCAAGAACGGGAGCAGTTATTGTTACCCCATCCACGGTTCCGCTATCTATATTAACATTGGTAAGATTTTGAGAACCCATATCCCAAGCGCCAGACAAAGCCCTTGTTCCATTATGCAGTAGGGCATAGTCATGGTCGGCTACATCACCAAGTCCAGCTAGAGAGCCGTGGTCGATTGACCCCTCTACTAGAGTGGCTACTTGGGCGGCGGTAAGAGCAGTTATGTTTCCGCTAGTTATTCTCCCAACAATCCTTTGTTCGGCTATAGCTACAGCAACGGGTGTATCATTAGAATTAGCAGCCAGAATTGTATTGGCATCATAGAGGCTATTCTTTACAAAAACAGCTTCAAGGGCCGATGAAGGGACAGGTAATGAAATTCTTGAGCTATCCGCACCTTCAGCGAAGAGAGATACAGTTGTGGGTTGACCAACGGTAGCTACATTGGCAAGAAATTTAACTAATAATTTAGAAGTGGACGCAATTTCATAGTCGGCAGATAGTGTGGCGTGGATAGAGACACCAACTTTATCCGTAATGACACTGCTAACCTCGGTACGGGCTATAAATAGTTCTGTTGGAGTTGATGTGTATTCATATATTTCGGCATAAATCACCACGCTCCTGTTTCCAGTTGCCCTCTGAACATGGATATGGGCATCAATAACACCCGCTTCAATAGTATCAAAGGCAACAGTGGTATCGCTAATCCATTCAAATAGAGCTTGTGCATCTCCGCTTAGAGCACTGGGGGTTGTAAATGTGGACTCGTCTTCACCCGTTGGAGACTGGTTCATTTCATAATACGAATCAAGCCCACTTTCTATAATGTTGAAGTAGTAATCAAACCTTATATCAGAAACAGCCAAGTCAACATATTCTTTTGTTACTGCGTCAGTAGAGACCGTTGGTGTAAGAAGGCTGGTAATCTTTTGACTATTCATAGAGAAGGATGCGGTAGCCTGTGCGCTTAAATCTGATAAAACATTGGCATAAGTTCTTCCCTCTAACCCACTGGCTGTCCACTTGGCATACTCATTGTCGCTGGGTGAGCCGTTAACTTGAACAATATTATTATTGGAGATACCCAGGGCAACAGCCGTTATGTTCCCACCTGTCAGTCTACCTACTAATGTTTGCTCGGTAACTGTTAAAGCAGTAGGGGTGTTAGCAGAAGTGGCTTGCAGGACTGTCTGGGCACCAAATAGACTTTCAAGTACATAACCAGTATGGGGATCAGCAGCAGCTACATGGTCGTAAGCCCAGTTACTTGAAATTGGGTCTTGGGTAGCTGCGTCTACAGGGGTGTCGTCTACATCATCAGTATGGATGTATTGTCGTTCTACAGCGTTCTCATCAAAGCCTCGTAGATTAGAACCCTCCATCCAAATATATCCAGCCCTGCCTTTTGAGGCTATAAAGTAAACGTTTGCACCGTAGACAGTTGTGGTTTCGTTTGTAGCGTAAGCTCTTGTGTAGTATCCTGTGCCTGGAGTTAATCCTGTAATAGCTGAGGTAAATGCCCCTGTAGCTGAGGCTGCACCATTATCCACAACACCGCTGGCGGTGGTTGGGTTTTCTGTTTCTGCCCAACAATGCCCATGAGCCGATACTGTCCCTTCAAAGACGGTGATGTTGCCCCTGCCTGTTGCTGTAGCGCCAACCACATCTTCGCAAGTTTGAGTGGTTACAGTAAGATTAGTATGAGTAATAACTAACCTAGGTCGCCTAGTTGATACTGCGCTTGCTGGCCCTGCAAATTGGAAGTAGTTTCTCTCAATAAATCCTACATCAGGTACATTATTTATATCATGGTCAGAACGAAAAGCCAGCTTTAGAAGTCCACCTGCATCCATGGCAGTTTGAAGTGCAGCCAAGCCTGCTGTATTTAAGCTAACATCTCTATCACCAGTTCCTGCCATTACAGCACTAGTAACACTACCCCAGCTAGTAGTTTCATCTATCAAGTCGCCAAAGTCTGCTACTACTACACCAGTATCAGCCACATCCGCTCCAGTCAGTAAGTGCATGGACTGAGCATCATTGATAGTCTGCCCTGCTGAATATAGAGTTAGCTTCCCCGTCACAGCATCCTCACCCTGCGCAGTAGAGCAATCAAATATCAGGCAGACACGGTGGACATAGAAGCCACTAGTGCCTTCCTTAGCCTGCCCTATCCTATGAGCAAGAGCCAGAGCAGTTATACTATCAGCACTAGCAGCAGTTCTAGCAGCAGTATAGGTAGTATCATTACTGACCAGACCTGCATCAAGTAACTCAGTATAGATAGTTGTAGTCGCCATTATTTACCTTCACCGATATTTGTCAGTACCCACAGGTATTTTGTTGGTTAATTTCACTATTAAATTATTTACAGTCAGGGTATCAAGGTCTAGGGATACCCCAGCGGGATTCCCACCACCACTGGTTTGAATGTGCTGAAGCAGGGCTGACATGTCCGCTCCATCAACATCACCGCCTAACGCACCCCGAAACTTTCTCTTGATTATGTAGGTCATGTAAAACTCCTAAACTCCGCTTTTGCATCAGCATAACCTTGTTTATAACCATCCTTATAGGCAATACTGTATGATAAAGGATGTTTCTCGGCAAAAACAAGCCTTAAGTTTTTAAGCCTATTATCTGACTTATTACCATTCAGGTGATGCACTTTCTCCTCTTTCTTTAGTAAGCGCCCTAGATGCTCCGCCATTACTAGCCGATGTTCTCTAATATATCTATGACCACCCACCATTGAAATAAACCTATGAGAAGGATTTAACTTAATGTGAATATATCCTTCTGCATCCTGTCGCCTACCCCCTGTCCATTGGGCATTGTATTTCCCCCAATGAGTGCAAGACCTACAATACTGACTGGTCTGTATCGTGTTGTACCAATGTATCCATCTAGCTTTCCCGCACCCTTTACAAGCACGCCAAATCCTCTTATTGTAACCCTTTAATCCTATTTCAGATGGCTTCCTAATCTCCCCTATTTCTGGCATAATGTTCTCCTTTTAGACCATTATACCATAGAAGTCTATTTAAGTAAAGGAAACTTCTCTTAAGCTTACTTTTATAGCTTGTTCGGGCTCTCTACCATCGAGGTGCACAATTTCGACCTCTTGGGGGAAGGAAGGTTCCATCACGCAATAAACAAAGTTAGTCCCCGCTGTGCCACTTGTGTACTCCTCAAAGTTCAGATTGGCGAAACTTATCAAGGTTGTAGAGGTTCTGCCAGTCCTCAGTAAATCCCTTAATACCTCGGCGTTTTGAGAAGGTGAGTCATCTATGGCATAAGTAGCTTCATGTATCCTGACAGTAGTCGGTTTTTCTACCCCTTTAGCTTGGAAGAATGTAACAACAGGTGTCGCCGTGTTGGTATCAGAGGCTAAATGTATTTCAAATTGAACCCGCTTATTGGTTATGGGAGTGCCTGCTACTCCTCCAGCAGCAAAGTTGGTTTCTACCACGCCAGATGTGGTGTATGCCGCTATTATAGCTGTCGCTGTTGTGTCGGTGTCATCCCGATATTTAACCGCAACTGACTCCCCGTCTGCCGCTGCTGTGATTGCCCCTGAATCAACCCGATGTGATTCTACTACAGCAGACTGCCATAAGTTATCCCAGTTAGGGTCTGTACCATAGTCGTAACACATTCTCAGGAAACCCGAAGTAGGGTATCGAACAGCAGAGTCTCCGAGAGGGTTATCGGATAGAATAACATAAGCGGTGGTAGTGCCATACCCAAACCACAGCCTGAAGTCTGTCGTGGAATGTTGGGCAACAGCAATCGTAGCACAAGCGTTCTCTCCTAGAAATACCCAGGGACACCACTGCCATTGTAACTTTCCTTGATTGTTTAATATCTCCCTTCCTTTATAGATTATTGTATTCGTTCCCTCATCAACGGCAACGTATAACCAGTCCTTATCCCCCGCTATTCCAACAATATCCCCAATCTTCCCTATATCGTCTATCCCTGTAAGTGGCCCCATCACATCATAGGTACTATAGGCTGTAATCTCACCCATACCCCTTGCCTCGGAGTGATATACCGAGGTCTGCCATTCTGCTACATACTTATAATTGTTCGCAGACTGATTGACTTTCAGGTCGTCCCTGAACGGGTGCGTACCACCGTTGGAGTCCACGTTATAGAGATTGTCCTCTCTACCAACCATGAGTTTATTATTCTGTAAAAAGATATTAGTTATATTATGTGAAGTGTCGCCCACATAAGTCGGGGATTCCCACTGGATTCCAGGAGATAAGGTTCTGCCATCTGTTGTTCTTGATAATTCATTGGGTTGCTTGAACTTCCACAAGTTCTCAGCAGTACCGTCTGGGTTAGGGGCAACCAGAAACCTCTCGGCATACCCGTCTGTTAAATCGGTCTGCGTCCATGCAGTTCCATTGGAGGAGTACCAATACTTTGTGGAAGTTCCCACTGCTGCATACATAATCCCCTTGAATTCAGCCATATGGGTTACACCAGCTACGGTATCGGTGGCAGCAGTCCAAACAGTAGTATAGATGTATATCTTCCCTGCGGTGGCGCACAACCACTTATTCTGTGCTTCAAACCAAACGAATTGCACAACCGCAGAATCAAGATTTCCACCATTCCCACTTTCATTAACTGTATTGATTAACGGGCCGAGGAAAAAACTCCCATCCTGAGTCGTATCAATGGACTGCCCTTCAAAGTAAACATCGGGAGCTTTCCTTTCATAGCTCCCGTGCCCACCTATCCAGTTAGATTGAGTGAACCGCAAAGGGTCTCTGTACTCAGGGATGATATTGCGGATGTTATACATCACAGCATCACCTTCACCCCTTACAAGGCGAAACTGCTGAGTAGTACCTCCGATGGCTAGCTCATGGTCGAAGTCTCCGTGGATGCTCATTTATTCTTTCCTTTAGGTTTGGTATGGGCGTACACACTAAAGCCCCCCTACGTGTCTCTCAGGGCTTCCTATTGATACCTGACAGGGATTGACTGAACTTCCATTCCGAATTTACCAATTGCTGTTCGTAACTTACTTTCCCAGAACCCTATCATCTCCTGAAAGTCCTGTCTTGTATTTCTTGAGAAGTTAGGTAAAGACATCTGTGTATAGAGATAAAGGATAGCTTGAGCTATTAGAATATCTATCTGTGGCGAGTTTATGTTTATGGTGCTATCCCACGCTGTTGCAGAAGCACCATCAGAATCCAAGAAGTCTAAATACCCTATCCCCTTTATCCTCAGCCTGCGGTCTCGTTGAACCGAAGAAGGAAGGTAAATATAGCCCAACTCGGTATCCAGCCTGGAATTAAAGATTATAGCCCAGGGCTCGTCTGTTGAGTAATTTGTAGGTTCTATCTCTACCTGAATAGGTTGCTCCTGAGCCAATCCCAATGTTTCAATGAATAGCCTCGGCTGATAAGGCCCTATAACCCTTGCATCATCTACATAAGAAGTCGCTGAAGCGTTCTCGTGGTGGATGGTAAAAGTAATCTCAGTGGGATTCCAGTCTATGAACTGCTGGACATACATACTATCGTTTCGGGGGTCATCCTGTGTCCAAGCTGAATCCCCAGCGTGATAACTTGAATAGGTTTGTGTAGTTCCGTCATTTATGGAAATCCTTAGACAAGAGGCAGTATCACACCACGCCTGGATGGAAAAAGTAACACTCTGTCCTGCTAATCGTTTAAGGTCGTCCCAGTAGGGTATGCCCTGCGAAACCTCTTCAGTGTTCCCGCTTATCTTACAGGAGATAGCCCCGTGCTTATAGTAAGGAGAACTCGTAGTCTTAGTAATCACAGAGTTTGCTTTTGACCAATAAGTTAATGAAGTGCCAGCCGAGTTCCATTGCTCAAATGAGCCATCTTTTAACCAGTTCCCCGATACCATAGACTCATCCCATATCTTTTCATGTATATAAGGCCAAGCCATCCTAGCAGCAGCTATTAACGCTATTCTCTTTTCAGAGGCGGTAAACAATCGATGGATTTCATACTCTATACCAGCGATATTAGCAGAAGTATGAGCTAACATTGTTATTGCACCACTGGTATTAACAAGGGCTGAGATTTTGCGTTCCTCATTTGTGTTGGTAGTATCGTCAGTTATCAGGTCAAAAGTTCCCTTGGTAATCCAAGCGTTCTCTTTAGCCTTCAAAGCAGTATCCGTAAGCTCGGTTGTTAATGCGCTTGCTGGGGTGGTTGAAGTACCCGCCCAATAGTCATTTAGCTGTTTCGACAGCTCAATTCTAGCGGAGGAAAGCGGAGTAGTCATCTATTCCTCCCTATAAACTATTACAAATGTGCCATAAGAAGCAATATCCGCACCTGTTCGCATAGATACAACTTCATCTATCGCACCTATTGGCCCAGCCAAATCAGGCCAAACCATACTACCCGTAGGATTGCTAGGTTTATCAGCCGCAGAACCAGTGTAAAGATGAGTAAAGAAAATAGCTTTAGTTGCGTCTGTCCCCCAATAACCCCCCGTACCGAAATATATCTCAAAACTTGTGGGGGTGGTATGTACGGATGTGGAATTAACAGAGATAACCCTGACTCTCTTTCCCGTAGCAGGTGTTACCAAAGTTGCCCTTGCGGTAGAAAGCGTGACTGTTTCCTTAGCAAATGTTTTAACTTCACCACCTAGATGTGGCATATTACTCCTCCTGTTTTAACTTTGCTTTATCTTTATCACTTACATATAATGGGGGTTTTCCCTCTGTAATTGGGAAGGTCGCTACCTTACTTCCAACCGCTTCATACAGAGTCTTCTGGAACGCTCTGTCTTCCTGTCGTTCCGCTTCCTTCCTCTTGTCTTCTATTGAGAGCCATTCTTTAGGGTGTTTCTTTGACATGTGCTGCTTGACTTCAAACTCGTTAAGGATGTTTGACTTCTTACAAGTCCTCAACCCCATCTTGTCGTACTCTTCCCTGTCAGGACTGTCCTTGTGAAGTAAGCATTTTAGCGTTCCCCTCTTGGGCAGTTTCTTCGGGTCGTTTGTAGTCCATATGAAAGAGCCGTCTTCCCTTCGCCGTCTCAGGATACTGGGGAGCATGTAGTATAAAACAGGTGCTCTCACATAAGTCCTACTGTCCCATACATATACATACCCAGCACTAGTTAACTCCTTGACCGTCATTGGAGACTCAAGCGCATCATCCCCTTTATGGATGACTGGATTTTCAGAGAGTTCACTGGGAAGCTCTACTTTCTTAGCATCCCGTAACATCTCCTGGATTAGGGATTCATTGTCTTGTGTAGTGGTTTGTGTGTCCTCCATAATAACCTCCTTAGTTATTAGTTCCCGTTTTCACAGATTAAGCTAAATTCATTTGGTCTAGCTCTAACCAATCTTTAATATCAATGAAAGTCTCCGTTCGCAGGGTATCGGCTATACTAAGTAGTTCCCCCACCGAATGCTCCCACAAACTTGGGACATTGAACTGCCTTATACCCTTAAAGTTTTTAGCCAACCCCATATCCTCTCGGTACTCGGCAAGTTTTCCATCTCGGTTAACTATTAAAATCCTGTATCTATGGAAGCCACTATAGTCAGGAGATTGCATATGAACCTCCTGCAAACTATAAGCCTTCTCATTTCCTGATACATAGGGCGTTGCCAGCACTAATTCAGACATAGACTCCAAACTCCCACCTCAATACATAGAGTCTTATTGACCCGCAATAAATTGCACCATCCTTATTCTTTTTACACAGCAGGGGGAGGGTTTAATCTCCCCCTGCAAAAAGAGGGTAAAACTAGCCCATCGCTGGACTAGCCTACCTCTACTAGCTTTTGAAGGGGAAGTAAAATCTCCCCTTCAATCAGTAAGGGAACATCCATATTGTGTGAGCACTTATCACAAGTTCCTGCTATCTTTTCTGGTAACTTGACCTTCTGGATAACCACTTCCGTCTCAAGGCCTAGAAGCTCATTTATTTCCTCCATAAACTTCTGCAAGTCTTCAGGCTTTCCCCTGGTTTTGATAAGGTCTTGCTCTCCGTCTTTCTCACTATAAATCTGGTAAGTTTCAACTAGACCTTTCCTGACCTCATCGTAAGCCTTGATTGGCTCATCCAGTTTGATAGCCATGCTTACCAAGTCCGAGCTAATCTTCACTGGTAGTTTCAGTTTCCTGATTTCCCCCAGTGACTGCGAGGCTCTTAGAATTTCCCCATTGTTAAGTTTCATTCTACCCTCCTTTTACTTTGTGCTACTTCTTGTTCTTGGGATTCTTAATCTTAACTTCTCGACCAGCTATCTTTACGCTTTTAGCAGCAAGTAAGATTTTACCAAGCCCTGTGTTGGCACCTTCTTCTATGATGCCTTTGTCTTTGTCTAACCTTATCTTTATCTTATCTGGCATATTTCACCTCACTTATGCTGGGGTATCATAGGTACGAATGTATTTGACGGTAGTACCATCGTTGTCACAGATTATCGGTAAAGAGCCAGAAACCGCAGATGTATGGACACCAGATGTCCAACTGACAGCGGCAAGCGCATCAACTGCGAACAAGGCTGTGATTCCACCACTACTTACATTTATGCTAAATGGGCAAAGGATAGCAGGGCTAGCTGTAATAACAGCCTCCATACGCATACCGAAGATAACCCTAGTATTAGTTAAAGTAGCCGTTCCGTAGATACCATTATCTTGGGCAGCTATGATAGTTGACGAGCAGGTTGGAGTTGAGTCAAAGTTTATCCACGAGCCTATACCATAGATATGCCCAGCAATCGCACCAGTCACGGTTGACTGGAAGTATCCAGCCATACCATAGGCATTGTCAGGGTCGTCTGCTGTTACTTCGCTTCTTATACCTGAGTATGCGTCACCAGCAGGTATAGCTGAAGTTATAGCAAGTGCTGTACCAGCATAACTTAATGCAACTGGATAGGCACTTGTGAAAGTACCCTCAGTAGATGATGTTACTAGATATATCGCCCTTGAACTAGTATCATCGTAAATACTGCACCGAAGTGTCCCGTTGTACGAGATTTTACCAGCACCAGTTGAGATGGTTTGTGCCATAACGGGGTCGCCTATCCTGAGTAGGGTATTGGATTTAACCCCACTACCTGACTTGTAGTCGCAGAATGTTATGAATGGAGTCTCAGATAGGTCGCAAGAACCAGTAGGATATGACTCAAGGTAAAGTATTGCGTTGGGTTCCTCTAAGTCTGAAGTGAACTTAACCATACAGGCGGCAGTCATCCCAAGACCACTGGTAGCGTTCCCAACGAACTCTAGTTCAAAGTGACCGCCAGCAGCACTATATGTGCTACCATTACTAGCAAGGGTTATCGTAGTCTTGCCGTAAACTCCATTGATTTCCCCACTTGCCCAAGTGTTAGTTACATTTGCCAAACCAGCGATTGCGTTTATAGCAGCAGTCGGGGCAGTAGAAGTAACAATTACCTGGTCGCCAAAGTTGCCCCTACCAGCAACACCAAGACCTCCAGCAAGTATTACAGCACCAGTCCCAGTGGTTGTAGAAGCTGTAGCCAGTGAACTCTGGATTAAGTAAGCTGTGGTATATGTTCCTTCAACAGTAGAGTACGGTATGTATGCGTCAGAACCATTGGCTATGATGTGTAGGGTCTGTTGGTAAATGATGTTACCGCTAGTTCCAGATGTAACATTTCTATTAGAACCAGCAGGTTGATGTCCTAATGAGAACAGGATATTAGAACCTGTACCGCTAGCAGCATATTCAGTAAATGCTATAAACGGAACGTTACTGAAGTCCGCACTAGAACCATTGGGTAAGGATTGCAGGTAAACGATTGCGTTTGGTGCAGTAGCGTTGTCAGATGTTACCTCTGCATTAAGAGCACAGGTTAAACCAGAACCGCTACCAGTTTTGGTGGAGAAGTCCAGTCCAGCCCAGACACCAGTTGCAGATACGAAGTTAGTAGTACCAGATAATACAACCTTGCCACGTAAACCCACCATGTTGCCTGCTGTATAAACTGCACTAGCATTGATTAAGCCATAAAAGGCATCATCGGCAGTCGTTGGAGCAGTAAGCACTACATCCACCGCCCCAGTCCAAGTAACACCACCCGTTACGGTAACATCACCAGTGATACCCAAGTCACCTGCTATATCTAAAGTTGTGGCGGTCATAGACATAACAGTAGTACCATCACAATCTATGATTCCGTTTGTACCATCGTGATAGACTCTGACATAATCCGTTGCGGGGTCTGAGGCACTATGGACATAGAGTGTTGGATGTGAGGTCGTGCTCACAGCCCAGTCAGTTCTCGCATCTTTTATTTCGCAGATGTGTAAAGCATCGCTTGAGTCATCTAGGCATATAGCACCTGTAGGATTATCCTCATCTCCAATAGTCCACTTAAAGCCTACGTGCCATGCTTTTTCATTGATTCCCATTAAATTTTCCTCCTAAAAGCGGAAAGACTCCGCAGTTGATTTTAGTTCGCTGGTTGTTCTCAGGCACAGCCAGCAAAGCCTTCTAAATTTTTACATATTAGGTATAGTTTGTTCCCAGTTACAGTTTCTAAGAAAGATGTTGCGACCTGTATTGTCACGTTCTTCAGCAGCGAAGTACCAGCATAAAGGCGTAGTTCTATCTACAGAAGTATTAAAAGACCTTTCAAAGCTGCGACCATTGTGGTCTACAGCCAAGAAGGTAGCCCTAACTCCGTTACCAGAACCTCTGTCCTGTATCTCTACTTTCATATAGAGCCACTTAGCAGCCGTTGGCGTTATACCAGTAAGTCTCAGGTTAGCAAGTGTAGTTGAGGTATCACTATCGCCATTTACCCAGAAACAGTGCAGGTTATTATTTGTAGTGTAATCCGTATCCCAAGTAATACCCACAAATGTAGACGCATTACTTGTCCAGGCACCAGCACTGGATAACTCGGCAGGTAATCCCGTGTCCTCTTCGGCATCGTCATTGAAGCCGAAGTTAAAGGCTATATTGGTAATGCCACTAAACTGAACCAAGACCTCAGCCATAGCATGACCTTCTTGCCCGAAAAACATCAACTCGTTGCCCGTGAACTCAATCATGTTGTCGTCTGTGGCTGCTAGAATCCCTTTATAGTGTAGACCTTTCCCAGCGGCAACAGCTTTTACGAAGTCGGTATCACCAGCATCAGCATCGGACATCCATGTAGCACCTGCTGTTCCTGCGGCTGCGGTAATAACTGTAACAGACGGGTCATCTATGTGGCATAAAAGCCCTTTTGAACCTATGTTTGCCATATCATTCTCCTTACATATTTGCTATCGTCTGTTCAAAGTTGTTGCTTTTGGTATAGAGGCTGACTACGTTAGCACCACGATTTTCAATGCCCAAGTAGTAACACAGGGGGACATCTCTATCTATCGAAGTATCAAAGACTTTCTCTACGCTACGACCTAGATGGTCTACCGCCAAGAAGGTTGCTCGCACTCCGTTGCCTGAACCCCTGTCCTGCATTTCGACCTTCATGTAAAGCCACTTTGAGGCGGTTGGTGCCATGCCATCCATCTTGATGTATTTCCCATCAACCTTGCCAGTAGAATCTGTCTGCCCCACAGTGCTATCGTCTACCCAGCAGCAATGTAAATAATCGCTGTCTGCTCCTGTATCGTAGACTAAACCTACAAATGAGGCTGAATTAGCCGAGACAGTTGTCGTGCCAATCTCCATCGGCAAACTGTTACTTCCCGTCTCTAAAACTTCGTCATTGAAGCCGAAGTTGACGGCTATGGCAGTGACAGCAGATAGTTGAAGTAAAACCTCAACCGCAGAATGTCCTTCCTGTCCAGTAAACATTAAGTTGTTAGAACAAAACTCCTCCATCTCATTGTTCACCGCACTTAGAGCACCAGCATAATGTACGCCCTTGCCTGCAGCTACTGCTCTTACAAAGCTAGTACCAGCATCACCTTCTGCTACCCAGGTAACACCCGCAGCAGCAGCAGTGCCCATGATTGAAACCATCGGGTCATCTATGTGTTTTAGTATTCCTTGCGAACCCATATTCGCCATTTTGTTCTCCTTTGTCGGGGTATTTCAACCCCAAATCTGATTTTTAGGCGTCTTCATCGCCTTTTAATACCACCCACCATCTTCATTGGTGTTGAAGTGAAAGAGGATTGACATATCTGATTTTTGGTGGTAGAATATAGTTATGAGAAAACGTATTGATATAAGTGGGCAACGTTTTAGTAAGTTGGTTGCAATCGCTGACATTGGGCAAGGGACTAATAAAACTAGGCTCTGGGAGTGTATCTGCGACTGTGGGAATATTTGTGCCATTGTTACTGGGCATCTTATTTCTGGCGACAGAACAAGTTGTGGCTGCGCCAAGAAGAGCAGATGGGTAAATAGAAGGCCCTCTCCTATAAGAAGATTGCGTAGCCGCTACAAAGGTATGCACCAGCGTTGCTACAACCCGAACAGCAAAAGTTGGCCTTACTATGGCGGTAGAGGTATTATTGTTTGCGATAGATGGCATACCTTCACAAATTTTGTTGCAGATATGGGTATGCCAGAACAAGATATGACTCTTGACCGCATTGACAATGATGGGCCATATTCGCCAGATAACTGTCACTGGGTTAGTAGAAAAGCCCAGCAATATAACACTAGACGTTGCCATTCTCAATAATTCTCCTCACGAAGTCGGTGCAGTGCTATCGCTCTCCATTAAATACACCCAGTTAGAAAGCCTGATACCATAGGCGTACTCATCATAGTGATACACATGCTCTCCGCCACCACCCCTCTTCTCATTCCTTAAGGATATGATTCGGGGAGCACGGCCTTGAACCAGAATGATTCCATCCATAGCAAAAACACCGCCCTTTGCATCGCCAGAAACTATTGCGATATTGCCATCTGGGTAAATCTGACTGCCTGCTACGGGTAGGGTAAAGCCCTGTTGGAACACTCTTGCAGTCGGCCCTTCCATTACTACGTCAGACCCCACACCAGCAACCAGTTCGTTGTAAAGGTCGTGAATCTGGAATGGGTGTAAGACGGTTCGGATTGGGTCGTGTCCTGGCTCAGTCGTGTTGCCTCGGATATTAGCAGCAGCCGAAGCAATGTACCCACTGGATAAAGTAACACCAGCGCCAGGGTCGGAACTTGAAGTCGCACTGGCAAATAATACCAGCCCGTCCTCGTCTTTCTTTCTCTGGATTGCGTTCTGCCCAAGACTGCCTATCTTGGAAAAGCCTATCCTGCTGATTCTTGCCTGTACTCGGTCAGTGATAAAAGTCTCAATACCAACCACCGATGGTTCAATTGAAATCAGCGAATCAGCTATCTGTTGTGGGTTATCCAGTTCTGTAGTTTCAGTTACAGCCTGTGCGGTTAACTGGTCGTACTTGATTTCCTGCCATGATAGACCAATCCCCTCGCCAAGCGTTACCTTATCTACGAGTTGTGGCATAACCCCTTCATATTCCCTCACTATCCTTGCTGAAGAACGGACATCATCCAGACTATCAGCAAGTGCTGAGGTTGTAGTCCAACCTGAGTTGGCCATATTATTTCTCCTTTTAGGCGAGTCCCAGTTTCCTAGCCCTCGCCATATTTTCTTTGTTTAACGGCAAACTTCCGTCACCGATTCCCTTTTTGAAACCAGCATCGGAATCATCACCACCACTACTACCAGTAGTGGTATCTACCGAGTCAAGATTTAACTCTTTACGAAGATTAGATTCCAAAGTTTTGAAATCCCCTTTCATCTTATCTTCAGTCACCTTCCTGTCCGCACTTATTATTTTCGCTACAGAAGAATCAAACCTGCTTCTAGCCTCGATATAATCCTGTGAGCCAGCACCCCAATCTATCCTCTTATCATCCCTCGGTATCCCAAGGCTATCCAGGGCAACCAATACCCCTTCATTCATCCTCTGATAGAAGGTTGTATCTTGCTGTCTCTGCGCATCCTCCTGTGCGGTTGACTGATAATGTTTATCTTGTTCTCGGAGTCGTGCCAGTTCTATGTCCTTTTGAGTTTCCTCATCAAGACCCTTAAAACTGGTCTCATAGGCTGAGACTTTACCTTCTGCAAGTCTAGCCCGCTTTTCGGCATTTGTATTGCGGTCTTGCTCACCCTGTAGCTGTCGCCGACCCGCTTCTTTCGCATCAGTTACCGCTTTCGCCGTAGCCTCCGCTACTAATTGCTGCACCCTTTCTTCTGTTAAGGGTCGCTCTTGGGACTGCTCTGTCTGTGTGGTTTCAGTCTCCTGTGAAGTAGTCTCCTCTGTGGAAGTCTGCTCCTGATTAACGGTTTCTTCCGTCATTTCTCCCTCCATAAATAAAAATTGCCCACTTCGGTCACACTGGACACAAAATGGGCTAACTTATGTAGCACTAATATTCAGATGTTAAGGTTCTATTGGTAGCAGAGGTGGGAATCGAACCCACATAGATTAGCTTATGAGACTAACCAGGTAACCAGTAACCTCCCTGCATATATATTATACCACACCCTGCTTTTCTAACATAACGAGCCTATGACTCTGGTAGTTAAAAGAGCGTATGCTATTACAATACTTGCACCGAGAGCATATAATCTTTAGTGTTCCCTCAAGTTCCTCAGCAAGTTTCTTATTGCACTTGTCGCACCTGACTTCTTTAATCATTTTTTCTTTTTTCTTGGCACCATTCCATGCTCTATACCATGAAGAAGTCTAACCTGAGCTTCTGCCTTTGCCTTAGTAGTACTCTTTGCTTTAACTCCCCCTGGTGTGCGCACCTGGAAACCATTTACCTTCCTAATTCTTGCTGGCATTATTTCTTCTCCTTATCAGAAACGATAAAATTGATTCAGGGCATTAGTTATATCCTGACTGCTTGCCTTTAATTGTCTCTTAAATAATGCTATCTGCCTTCTTGCGAAAACTATCTGGGGATAATTAAATAGCATCCGCTTGGCTTGAATAGGGTCAGTTCTCTCCATAATCTTAATCTGGTCTGATATTTGCTTCAGACCTTGCGGGAGTTGTGACCAGACCTGCCTCTCTAAATCCCAGTAAGGCTGTAAGACATCTCTGGCTGATTTTAACGCTTGTAATGCTGGGGGTTCATCCCATTTAGCACCCATATACTCTTCTACATAGTTTAACATACCCTGACCGTATTGTTGGACAAACATCTGCTCCCTTCTATCAGCTTCGTCAAACCTGTAATTCCCAAACTGGTCATACATATCTGGGGTATAGAGTAATTGATAATATTCCCTTCTGGCTATATCTTTAGGGTTCATTCTCGATAATTGTTCTTCAGTTAAAGATTGATTGAAATACTGGTTTATCTCAGCATATTCTGGGCTTTGTTCTCTTTGAGCATACATAGCCCTTCTTATAGCAGAGGCTTCATCTGCTTTCTCCCTGAATGTCGTTCCATCCCCGATAGCAGAGAACTCAGCAGATGCAGTCATTATAGCCTGTCGGTATCTTTCTTCTACGGCAATCCCCTCCTTACGCCACATATCCCAGACTATACCTTCACCACGAGCCATCTTACTTGTAGTTTCAGTAGCCTGCTCTGTCGCAGCCTGTAATTCAGGGCTTGCTCTTTCTAGTTGAAGTTGGGCTAATTCACCGAACTGTAACCCAACCTGTCCCCAGTCCATGCCATACGCTTCTTGGGCCAATCGGTCTCGTATAATATTTCTTTTCTCCCAGTCAGAGCGGGGAAATGTTCTCATCCCCAATTCCTCTGCTGCTATCGCTGTGGGAGAAAGCCCGCCCTCTTCCATAAATGCTGCCTGTAAAGCAATCGGCATCACCTGTTCACCTAAGAACATAGCGTAATCCCCTGGGTTTTCAAATGGTTCTCCGAAATAGTTATGCCCGAACATCATCCCCTCGGTGAAACCAGTTAGGGGGGCTGACTTGGAGAACATAAACTTTAAGAAGGGGTTATCAAACCTACTCATCTTAACGAAATCTAACGGTTCGTTTAATCCCTGCCCAGTAGCAGAAGCAGCCACATCAGCACCAAACCTTAATAAAGAAGTCATCATACCGCCTACCCCAAAGTGCCTTGTGTCTCCCGTTACGGGGTCGGTTATCTCCAAGGTCATAAACTTACCTGTGGTTGGGTCAAAGTTCGGCTCTTGCCCTAAAGCCTTAGCTGTACCCGCATACATAACAGCACCAGCAGCCATCATTGAACCCAATGCTTTCCTTGCCTGGTCTCCAGTAAAACCACCTTTCAGCATATCGCTTACCAGTGCGAATCCCGCCCTTGTATATCTTGGAGCAAAAAACAGGAACGCCTGCTCAAAATCTCTCTGAGTTTTACCTAATCCTAGTCCTTTAGATGACATTACGCCTGTCATGCGGTCAATATGTCGGGCTATCTCCATTAAGTCAGCCTCAGATTTAGCACCCTGCCTTAACCCCTTCCACATCTCGTTTCTCATCACATCACCGAAACTACCAAACGAAGCCTCAAACCTTCCGTAAGTTTGCCTGATAGCCGTTCTACCGATTGCAGGGCTTCTTAATGCTAATCTGGTAGCCATAGCAGCACTTCTCTGTAAGGCGGGCATAGCTTCCATAAACTCAAACCCACCTACATACCCACCGAAGTTAGCCCTCTCCATTAAGTTATCTAAATTCTTTGTCAGATACTCCTGATATTCTCGTGGCTTCAAGAATGTCTTGAATGATGCAGCAGCAGCCCTGCCCCATGCTTTAGGATGTAAAGCAATCCCAGGCAAGCCCTGAATGAACATTGCGCTAAAGTCGGCAGCAGCCACCAGGGTTCTCATTTCACCCGATAGAGTTGCAGCTCTACTAAGTGGAGCAAAACCTGCATCACCCCAGTATCTCTGAATTTCCTCAGCTACATTCTTGGGATAGATTTTACCCTGAAATGCAGGATGGAAGATAGTCGCCTCAGTCCCCAAAGTTGGAGTTTTAGCCTGTTCTAACAAGGCTTTTCTGGCAACCCTAGCCTTACCAAATGGTGCTCTAGCACCCTCTACTATCTGGCTAGCTTCTTTGGCGAGTTGCTGTAAAGCGGTTTTCCTTTCAAGGGCTGTTGGGGGTTTAGATATTAACTCTGCCCTTTGTTGAATAATGGATTCTAGTTGGAACTCTTTTTCAGTACCACCAATTCTCTGTACTAGGGAAGAGTCTGCCAATTCAGATGCCTTGACCTCTACTTTGTAGAGCTTTCTCCCATATGTTTTAGCAATTTCAATATCAGATGTCCAAAAAGCTCCAACCCCTTTAGGTGTGGGTAATCCCTCTAATGGCTTAAGCAAAGGTTTCCCCCCTTCCCTAAAACCACGATAAAGAATTATTGCCCCCTCTTTAGGTATTGCAGTAGGTTTTACTGCCTTAGTCACCTCAATAGCTTCTCGCACTCGTCTGCCAAGTTCAGGGAATCTCCTTTCCTGTGCCCTTAAAGTAACTTCGGTAAGTTTCTCCCCTCTTATAGCACGATTTATAACTTTCGTTAGGTGCCTTGCCCCTGCCAGCCTAAATGCTGTTTCTCTAGCTTCTGCCAAAGTCTGAGGGGCAATTCTAGCAGCCCTCTCTAACGGCTTTTCCCCAAACTGCGCCACCATATTGGCTATTCTCTGGTCGCTTATCCTTTTAGCGGCACTCTGGATGTATAATTCTGTCACCCTTTCTAAAGACGGTTCATATAATATACCAGCCTTAACACCCTCAGCAGCAGTTTCATAAAACCTTGTCTTTTCCCAGGTCGCCTTAGCTCCTATCCTTCTTCCCCCAGCCCTTCTTATCTTAATAAGAGCGTCATCTACGTTCTTACCGATAACTTCACGGTGAACCCAATGAGAGAAATCATCAAACTTTAACAATTTAACATCTACGCCAGCTTCCTTCAACCCATCTAATACCCAGTCCTCTACTCTATGAAGTTGCTCTATGTAAGATTTCTGCTGTACGCTTAACTGATACCTTGCGGGATGTTCAGCTATATCGCTGATATGTTTAGATGCCCCTTTAAATCCAGCCCTTACTCGGATATTGGTTAATCCTGTCGCCTCATCTACACCAAATAATCTAATCGGGTTGGGATGAAGTTCCCTTAATGTCGCTAAGGCAGTTTGCCCCTTGCTCAAAAGTGTTTCTTGAACCCTTACCCCAATAAGCAAAGCCCTGGCAGTGGTGTCTTCTATCCCTGCTGTAACTGTCGCAGCCCTGCCCCCTATCTTCTCAGTAATAGATTTAAGAAGGGGTTGCCTGCCAAACATCTGCGCTACCCTGCGTTGCCAATCATCTCTAGTGATGGTTTTTTCAATAGCCTCAGATGCAGGAGCAATAAACCTTGAGGTTGCAGGCAAAGCGGAAGGAATTAATTTTTTCACCTGTTTAACAGCTAACCCCAATGGCTTGGTAATCGGGTAGGCTAATGCGTTCTCTACCGCTATAACAGGTCTTATTACTCTCTGCCCTAAAGCAGCAGCCCTTGTTAATCCAGAAATACCAGCCCTAGTTCCTAAAGAGGCAGCAGCACCCAAACCTGCCGTAGCCAAAGCAGTAGCAAACCAGGGCACGCTCTCTAAAGCACCTTTAACACCAATAGTCCAAGGTTTATCTTTTATTTCTTGAGGTGTCCACGGAAGCCTGAATAAAGGTTGCGTCTGAAAACTCGGCTCGTCCCAAGCCTCATATTCTGCCCGTTCACGCTGCCACCAAGGTAAATTTTCTGTGCCTGGAACTTCAGGAGTAAATGGGGCAGCTAAAAGAGTTCCAGCCCCAACCTCCATAGTTCTCAACCAGTTTAATGGGTGTTGCCACCAAGGAATCTCTTGAGGGGCTTCTAGGGGCGTTACAGGCTGTCTGGTGATAGGTTGAACCTGTGGCTGGGTTTGAGGTGTTGGTTGAAATTCCTCAAACCCAGGTATAGCCCTTAACTGTTCAAGGGCAGTATTTCTCTCCAACTCCCCGAGTTCCTTTAATTTTAGGGGTAACTGTTTCCGAAAGATGTCTAAGGCTTCGGGGCTTAATCCTTGTACTCGTTGTTCCAGAGTCATTTACTCACTTCTTCGCCACCATGTGGTTATTAGGCTCTTTGTTTTTCTATTTCAACGGCTTCTTTAAGGGCAGAGAGGAATTTGCTTGCTTTCATATCTTTTTCTTCATCCGTCATATACCGCAAGTCTTTCTGACAATCAGCGCAAATCGTAAGTGGGGGGAAGCGGAAACTAAGTTTCTTATGCTTACAATTCTTTTGAAAAGATAAGCGCTCCTTGTCCTGCCTATCCACCATTACGCTGTAGGTTTCCCCTGCAATATCCTCTGGCTTCGCCCTTAGCAACTTGAATAGAAATCGTCTCATGTCACCCTCCTTTATATTTACCTAAACCTTGAGAATCCTCCAAAGCGACCAGTAGGAGCACGAGTACTGGATAAACGAAATTGAGTTTCTTCTGGAGGTGCGCCAGTCCTTGCCCTTCGATAGCCGAGGAACTGAGCCTGTGCTGTTGGCCCCCATCTTGCTTGAAGTTGTGCTGAAGGTGTGGTTAGTGCTGGCAGATTACCAAAGCCTTGTATATCTCTTTCACCAGCAGTAGCTTGAAACCCAGGTATTGGCTGCCCTGCCTGAATCCCTTGAGGGGTTATATCCCCACCCTGATTCTGAAACCCCAATGGAACCATCCAGGGTTGAACTACTGGCTGTTCCCCTGTATAGGCAGCATATTGTAACCAGCTTATTGGATTAGCAGCTAGTTGCGACCTGTATTGCCTTTCCTGTTCTTCGGCAGCTGCCTGTGCTTGTGCCTGCTGAAATTGTAACTGTTGCTGAAATTGTGCCTGCCCCTGAGCCAATTGTTGCTCCTGAAGGCCAAACTGCCGTTGCTGAAAAGGTGTGACGGCTTGCGGTAATGCTTGCCGTTGTTCAAATTGCAATCTCTGCCTTTGGAGTTCCAGTTGTTCCTGTTGATATGGAGTGACGGGCTGAGGCAATGCTTGTTCCCTTTGAAATTCCAATTGCTGTTGAGAAAATTCCTGTTGAGCTTGTTGCTGTGCTGTCAATCCAGCAAATTGAGGAATCCACCTGTTTAAGTCTCTGTCAAAAGCCCATCGGAATCCAGAAGGGGCTGGTTCTGTGGGTCGGGGTGGAACTGCTACCCCAAGACCTACCTGTCCTAAAGCACCTTCGGCTTCTTGTGCAGCCCTTACTCTTTCCCCAGGTGGTGTAGGGCCGAGATCCATCCCTGGAGGTAACAGGCCAAGTGGTTCCAATATACGCTTTCCTCTTTCCGTTACACGGGCAGGTGGAGATGGTCTATCTTGCTTCATCCAAGCATCTAAACTAAGATGACCACCCCTTTCCCGATAAGTTTGATGTGCTCGGTAATCCGCTTCCTCTATCCCCGCAAAGGTTTTGTAAAACCAAGGCATTATTCCATCTGGCATTAGACTTCCTCCTCTAATTTTTTCATTTCCTGAAATGCTCTATTAAATTCTTTCTTTTCTAATTGTTCCCTGAATTGTATCAAGGGGAGCATATCCTCCATAATTACCTCTTGCATAAGCTTAATATCCTCAGCAACTAATTCCTGCATTACCTCTAAATCATTAGGCATCTGCTACTTCTCCAACCACTTTATAACCGAGGTTCCCCTCTCCCTCTTTAGCGTGTTCTTCGGAGCAATAATAATGGTATTCCATCTTACACCCAGGTGAAGCCACTTGTATCCCCCAAAGCGTCTGATCGTTTGACCTATCATGGGAAGGATGAAATTCAGGATAAAAGTCTGATAGATAACCCCAATAATTATCTATCCCCTTATCGCAAATTTCGCAGTTCATCTATTTCCGCCACCCCCTCTCCCCTGACCACCTTGTATCCCAGAACTACCTTGCGCCACTAAGTTCTTTAATTGGTTATCTATGTCTTGCGCTGAACCAAGAGGTGCCCTATTGGGTATCCCTGGGACAAGTGGTCTCTGTCCACCTCCTGCGGGTGCTCCCTCTTGAGTCTGCCCCTGAACGGGTTGCCCCTGCAAACCGAATTGTTGTAAAGCCTGCTGGTAGAGCATTGCCATTGTCTGGTCTTTAATCTGGTTATAAGAGGGCATCCTTCTGAGGTTTTCTTTCTCCTGCTGCTTTCTCATTCTCTCAGGGTCAACATTAGACATCTGAGCCCAAGTCCATTCCTGAGTTGTGATACCATTCCCGCTATTCCACATCTTTAAGAGGGAGTCCTGTCTACGGTATTCGTCTTCCTCTGAAATGGGCGCAAACTCTACGTAGTAATTAAACGGCTCTCTTATCAGGTCTTTCTTGACAACGACATCAAACTCGTCTGTTGGGGTTTTAGTCCATATCTCAAAATCGCCTGGGATTACATTCTTAACCAGCATAGCACACTTGGAGAGTATCTGTGCCCACCCATTTTGAAAGGCTGGCGTAGCGTATTGGTAAATTGCGGATGCTTCTGCGATTATAAGTCTCCTATCAGCACCACTTCTTACACCTACCTCGGAAAGCCCTCTAGCACTCCTGGGCGCAGCGTGACCTGAGATATAATCGTGGGTTGTCGCTAACTGTCTGTAAGATGCTTCTGGGGGAATCTTTGACTCCCAATCATGGAACTCAACATCCTTATCGCCCACAGGCCAGTATTTACCATATTCCTGCTTTATCTCTCCCAGTGAACCAGCATCTGCGCCTGTGATATACCCACCCTTCATTGTCTCACGCTTCATTAAAATATCGTTTAGAGTGTAGTTGGTTGACTCTGAAACCAGGAGGTCGTTCATATATCTCAAAAGCCCGACATACCTATTTTCAGGTTTATTGTTTGTATCCTCATCACCTAAACCCGATTCTATTAGAGTATAGGGGTTAAAACCATATTTATGCGCCACTACCCCACCAGGAATTTTCAGCATGGATTCATTTTCCACAAACTCAGCCCTATACTTATCTGTCCAGAAGGAGAAGGTTTCTATCATAGCATCGGGTTCTCTCTTCTGTTTATCTTCATAATTAGGCCAGATTCTCTTAACGTCATATAGTTTTCTCTTATACCACTCTATAACATAATAATCCCCCCCAGTATAGGGGTCTGGCATTATATGGTAAGGGTTTATCGCTTTAATAACTATCGGCAGGGAAAGGTGTTGGCTTGCCCTCCATTCGTCTAATCTTACAGCATAATTTTCGTTAGATTCACCATCTTTTTGCATGGGTTTATCTACCCACCTATCGGCATCCCAGATAGTCTTAAAAACTGCCAATCCATGCTTCCAATAATGTTTAGCGCCAACATGGGCGGGGGCTATTCGGGATTCCACATTTATCCCGTGAATTATCCCTAAACCTAATTTGCGAAGCATCTCGGCAGATTTCTTAGAAATTTCAGAAGTTCCTTTCTTGTTGGTAAAAACACGGGCATTGTTTATATTGGTATGGTTAACCCCCGTATCCACGACATCCCTTGCCGTGGGCAGAATAACTATGTCTTTTTGAAACTCACCAGGAATATTTAATTTGCCCTTGAAATCTAAATTGTAAAAGTTCTCATCCGCTTCATAAAGAGATTGCAACTTGGAATAATATTTCTTAGAGAACTCAAACTGCTCAAGAATTTCGGAAACTGTCGGCTTATCACTACGCTTCGGCATTAAGTTCCTCCCACTCTATACCATATACAAGCATATCTCTCGGTTTGTTATCACAGACAAGGATTGTACCCTGCCTCATAGCATCCCGATACATATCAAACTTGTCATTGGTTTCGGAGATAGTTGCAATAAGAGTGCTATCAGTCAAGTATCGCAAAGTAGCACTTTTAACTAATTGGCTATCCCTTATTATAAATTGTTTAGTCATTTCTTACCCCCTGTAACTGTCTATCTATAAGTCTTTGTAATACTGTAGGAATATTGGATTTGTTAAAGGTTAAAGTCTCGATAGGGCTCAACGTTTCCTGTTTCATATCCCTCTTCTTGAGCAGGCAAATCCCCGTCATAATCACGTAGTCATCGTGGGTGGAGGACATCGCTTCTATTTTCCCCTTCTTGTTTGAGTTGCGTATCATATTGTAAAAATGTCTCAACCCCTGCTCATTATAAACCCTCAACTGGAAGTCGTTTATAGCAGGAATCAAAGCACCGAATAAATCCGTCCTGCTCTTTTCATTGGTATTAAATCCAATCTTGTTTAGTTCCTCAGTCCTGTCGAGGTGCGCCCAGCTGACATCACCTTTATGACCCAGCTTCTTATATCCCAGCTCAACCGCCTTTTTAATCACCTGCCTGCCCCCGCCAGCGGGATTGTTTTCCACCCACCACCACGGATTCCTGTAATGTTTCAGAAGTTCAACACTATGATAGGCAAAATCGTCTGGTTCTAAAGTATTACTTATTATATCGGCGACTATTTCACCATGTTCATCCATTATACCACTAACGGAATAATCAGCCCCTACACCCCAACCCACATCTGATGCAGCGACATATTTGTTACCAACATGATAATCTTTGTAGATACGGATTATAGAATTATCAAATTCCCACTCAGAGCCTTCATTTATCTGCCCCCTGACATCCTGCATCATTATATTTAGAACCTTCTTATCAAAGACAGAAACAGATTCTGCCATAGATAGGGCTTCCTCTATAGACCTCGGATAGTTTTTAGCCATATAAAGCTGGGGGCTTAATTTGGCAAGGTCTCTTTCAGGAATACTGGCCATAGTTTTAGCGTACCACTCATCATCCCTGGCGGGCACAACATCATAGGGAAAGAATAATGGCGTAAACCCGTTTTTACCCTCAAGCGCATCTTCAAAGATAGCTGTCGCCAGATTGTCGTTCCCAAACGGGTCTGCCGTGAAGATACTTATAACCTGCCCCCCACTATCCCTTGTGGGCTTGGAGTGAATATAATTTGCATCAGCGTATTCGTGCTTGGCATGTTCATCCCAAACAAGAATGGATGCGGTAAAACCAACCCCTGCCGAAGTTGTTGATGGGAGTGCCCTGATAACACTCTTGGTCGCAGGGAAACCGAGTGCTTCCTTACTGTCGGGGTCTAGTTTAAACTTCAGAAAATGGGGTAACTGGTCATAAACATTCCTGCATTTCTGTAATAATTCTTTCGCTTCATCCTGACCCTGTGAATATAGAAGAACATTAGCCCCTACGTGACCTAACGTGTACCAATCAACATAAATAGAGATTATGGTTGAGAGATAAATCTGCCTCGCCTTTAAAACACTGATAAGAGAGTCCGTTAAAAGTGTCCTGATTACTATCTTCATGTGTTCGGGCATCCCAAACTGTATAATGCTTTCCCCAATCTGCCCAGGTATCGGGGGTCGTATTATCCTCACCCACTTAAGAAAATGCAGAAAATCAAGCTGGCATATGGCCCTCTCGTGCTCCCAGACCTCACGCTCTTCAGGAGAAAGCCCCCCCTCTTCTTTGTAAGCGCAGTTATTCAGGATTTCTTCGTAATTCATTTATCCTCTCAAACCGCAAATCATCATGTAGTATTTGCCATCCCTCGCATTTCTCATAATCACAATCGCAGGGATAAGCGTGCAGCCCTAATTCATATAATTGCTCTACTGTTAACTTACTTCTCTCAGCAAAACCCCATTCAAATTCTTCCTTTGTCATCTATACCCCCAATACAATCCCAAAGGAAGTGTACAATACAACAAATTGGTATGTGATACCTTATACCCTCCTTGAAATGATACCATAAATTGAACCGCCTTTGAAAATATACACTAACCGAGCATGACCCTTTTCCTACACTCATGCGTCTACCTATTCCGCCACCCCAGCTTATTTAATGACTATGTAAGCAATTTACTGTAACCGTAGAAGTATTGTCTTCACAGGTATAAGTGGTTATGGGAGTAGTAGTAGTCCATTCCCTTCCACACTTACAGCAATAAACCCTGTCACAGCAACTACAGTAGTGTAGGCATTCGTGCTTACATCCCTCACATTCATGGTCGTGTTTGTGCATTATCCCTCCTTTATATCAACTCTATTAGATTAGATACCAGTACAACCCCTAGAAAAGCGCAGGCACCCCCTAACCCGAAAATCACTGCCTTCGGTGCTACCTTCCACGACTTCGGAAACTTTATCCGTACCGCAAGAATGCCAACTAATATCGCTGGTATAACCTTGAAAATAGGCATCCAGTAAGTACCCGCAATCGGCTCCATAATAGGGTTCAATTCTCTGTATCCATTGCTAGTAGCCCACATTGTCAGGAAACTATCCGCTACCTGAAGAGCGACAAAACTTAACGCCAGTAACCCCACTACCTTCTTCACCTATAAGTGCCTCCATTAAGTCGCTGTAGAAACAGTACTTGGCTATAAATACACCTTGGGAGTCCTCATCTTTAAGGATTTTATCGGCAAGTTTTATAATCTCACTACATTGCATATCAGGGCAGGCTTTAGTGATATTAGTTATTACCCCATCCCTTATCTCTTCCTGTTTAGCCATGTTACCCCCTTTATGTAAAGCTATCTGAAAGTTGTTATAAAATTCCTTACATGGTTAACAATACTAATAACCCCATCTCATGCCCAACCCACTTCTATTTGAGCCTGGTGGGGCGCACTATAATAGTTATGTCAATTAGTCTAGCCTTAGATTACCTCTTTGCTCTACTAGCAACCTGCGGTAAACAGGACTCCTGCAATCAAACCCGAACCTGTCCCATAACTCCCTCTCATTGGAGGACATGCTTTCAATGGTTAATCCTTGCTCTGTTAAGGGCGTGACATTCTCCCCCTCTTCGGGTGTGACATTGGCGGGTGTGACAACAGGGTGTGACCTCTGCTTCTGCTTTCTTAACCTAGCTGCTTCCCTGGCTTGTTCTTCATCTTTATATGGCATCATCCCTCCAATAGCTCCTGAGTATCACTGTAAGACGCTGTGAGCCTCTTCTGGGCCTGGTCAAGTAGTTCTGGGGTTACTATAGCAGTTAGAGATACATTGAGGTGCTTTTCGGTTACTTTACCCTCAGTCCTGTCCATATACTCCCGTATAGCAGACATATCACCGGCAAGGGCTAATTCATAGAGCTTGTCTGCCACCAGTTGTCTGTCTTTTTCCTTTAATAATGTTGTAACTGAGTTTGGTTGTCTTCCCGCAGGGTTACCTGATTGCCCCTGTTGCCAAGGCCCATGTCCGGGGAGATATTGACCTTTCCTGTTCCTTTGTAACGTTGGGGATTCATTTACCATAGAAAACTCCTGTCTTTAATTATAGCATACTCTAAGATTTTGGTACTGACCGAGTCAGTTAAAATACCCGTCAGTCTCTTGCGCTCTTGTGGTGCGGGATACACGTCTACGTCAGACTATTCGCAATTGTTAAGAAAATAATATGAAAAACAGGGTGTTACCCCTCTTGACAGGTAGTAGGTATGAGAGTACGCTAAAGAGAAAAAATAAGGATAGACGAAATGAAGTTCTTTAGAACGTTTAAGGTAAATGGTGAGGACAGGGAATTTATGCATCTCTATGGGGCTGAAACGAAACAGGAACTATTGGATTTTCTTGATGAGTTTCGCCAGCACTTTAATAAAGGCGACCTCTATAAAATCACCCATAATAGACAAGGCACATACTTTATCCTTTGGGATGCTAGGGCATAAGTAACAAGGTATATTACAGTATCAAGTATATGGAGGTTAGGTTATGAACGCATCAGAACTAAAATGCAATGTAGAAAGAGGGCAAGACAGGTTTTTCTTCACAAGGGATACAATGCGGTTTTTTGGTGACACTATGCGAAATTATGGGGTTAGAAATGGCGGGACTATACCTTACCATTGGGATGCTGAGGGGAATAATTATAGCGAAGCACCACGCCTTATAGGAGTATGGGAGCTATACCGCAAGCACCCAGTAAAGCACGGATTAAGGGAGAGCGCATACTTTGATAAGGAAACTTTCAGGTGGGTGTTTAATAAGTAGTATCTAAGTATAACCTAAATAAATAATGGAGGTTAGGAAATGGACTATACTCAGATAAAACAGACTATCGAGTTACCAATCCAATCTTGTATCATCAATCGCCTGTTCATTGATGCCGAAGAGCCGGAATATCACCGGCAGAAGTATTGCAAGCTTAATTGCGGTTTCCGATGCCAAATTGACAAGACTGCGTGCTATAACGCTTTCAAGGATTTACAGTAAGAGTATGAGAAGAACAGTAGTAAAGACAGAGAGATATATTCCTGAGAGAGCAAAGTTTGGTGCTTTCGGTATTATAGATACCCTGGAGTGCGGACATACAGTCTACCATAAAGGTTCAACTGGATATGCAAATTATAGGGAATGTAGAGAATGTCAGGATTGGTTAGAAGGTCACAACAAATACAAGAGCATAGGTGATAAAGAAGAGAAGTGGAATCCCGAAACCCAAATGCCATATTGGGAAGTTATAACCAGGTAAGTAGTATCTAAGTATAACCTAAATAAATAATGGAGGTAAGACAGTGAAAGCGATTGAAGTTAAGTATCTACCAGCTACAGATTACAAAGGCGCAAGGATTAAGGCGCAGGCGGAAGGTGGCAATTCTATAACAGTGTCACGTTATCACAATAGGCTTGACCAGTTAGAGGGGTTAGAGTTGAGCCATCAAGTCGCAGTAATGCTATGTGAAAAAATGGGTTGGCCTATTGACTTGCTTGGCGGCGGTCTTAAAAATAGTGATGTATTCGTGTTTAAGAATCAGTAGCTAGACCCTTACCAAAAACATAATATTGGCCTTTACGGAGGTAGTTAGTAAGAGTTAAGGGGGGATGAAGATGGGAACAGATAATAGACAGCATACCTGGTGGCATACTTGCCCTATATGTGGTGAGAGCTATTGCTATACCAACTTTATGAGGCGTTATGTGCTTGATGGGGAAGCGCTTAGTTATTTTGCCTTGAGTATGAATCCTGAATTGAAATATAGGGCAAAACAGACCGACACACACAAAATCGCCTGTGAAAGAAAATTAAGCATCAGTAAGTTAGCACCTTAACACTAGAGCTAAAATAAAGGGGGTAACAAAATGAAGCGTGATTGGTCTAAATTGCCTAAATGGGCGCAACAGGATTTGGAGGATATGGAGAATAGCCATTGCACTAGATTTGTGAGATGTAAGAAATGTCAGCGCATACATGATAGCGGTTATTGTTGTGTCTACTGTGGGAACGACCCAAGTTATGGAGTTGAGGAGGTAGTTTAATGGAACATACTAAAGGGGAATGGAAATTAAAGCGTAATGCTCTCGGAACGTGGACAATACAAACAGACCTGGAACCTATTGGTCAGATTGACAGACACTTCAATGCCCACCTTATATCAGCAAGCCCTGATTTATATGAGGCACTTCGGCATACAGTGATTTCTCTGGTTAACCGCTTAGACGATACGGACAATCTTACTCAGCAAGAAGAATTGTTATTGATAGAAGCTAGGCAAGCCATAGCCAAGGCAGAGGGCAAGAGTTAAGGGGGGATGAAAGATGAAATATACAGTAAAATATACACTCAATGGTGAAAGGTGCTATATAAGAGTAGAAGGGGAAAATGCTCACGAAGCTCAGGAAAACGCAAGAAAACAACTACCAGTTAGAGCAAGAAACTTAAAACCACGATTGCTGGAAAATGAGGGTCTTAACACTAGAGCTTAAATAAAGGAGGTCTAAATGTTACAATACTGGGCTGATAGACGGGATGCAATTGAGAGTTACATACACGCTATATTTGCAGAGCCTTATGAAGTATCTCGGTTGTTCGGTATCCTGTTCTTTCTGAAGAGGTTGGATTGTAAGAACTTCGCTTTTGACTATACCTGCCTCAGAGATTATGGTGCTGTAGTAGTAAATAGAAATTAGGAGGTTATTGTGTGCTTAGATACAATAGACAAAGAGATTAAAAAGACTAAGGGGTTTGGGTGGAAGGTGTTTGAGGAAAGAGCAAGAGGACTTCATCCCGCATTCTTTGACTTGCCGTATAGCAAACCCTTCAAGGTAAATGTGTGGGTGACAGAAACAAGAAATACACTACGAATAAATGGCTACGATGCTGGCTTCCATGTTTTTGAGAAAGAGGCTGATGCTAATTTGTATTTGAGGTGGCGTTTTAGAATAGTCACGAGGAAAGTTAAATATGATAATGTGGTGGCAACAGGGAAGCAAAGTGGTTTAAAAGTAATCGTAGCCCGTAAAATCTTCATAGAGGATAAATAATGGAATGTTCAAAGTGTAAAACAGATTTAACCTGGCTGATAAAAGCTATCAGCCAAAATAGCACCAATGAGGATTTCTTTAAGGCTGTGCAAGTAACAGAAAGCTGTACCCAATGCCGGTATGAAGTAAGGAGATATTTCTTCACAAACGGATGCCTTGAAAGGACTAAAAATGTGTGAAGTAAAAGGCTGCAAGAAACCCTGGAAGTATAACCTCTATGAGATACATTCTGACGGCTCTAAAACCTGGCTTAAGGTCTGTGAGGACTGTGAGAAGGTAATCGGGGATAGAAACTTGAGGAGGTTAAAATGCAAAGAGAGTTAAAATTTAGGGCTTGGGATAAAAATATAGAATCAATGGTTGACCCTGAGAACCTACACTTGGATGGTTCTGGCTTAGTCGCAGTCTACTACCAGAACTGTGACGATATAGAATCGGTCTGGGAAACCGACCCCCTAGTTCTTGAGAACATCATTATGTTGCAATACACAACCTTAAAGGATAGGAATGGGGTTGAGATTTTTGAGGGGGATATAGTTGGCGAAAGAGATACTATATTGGGCGATTGGCTTGGTACTGTGGAGTGGGGAGAAATGCCAGTTTATATAGGATGGACTGATACCCCTGGAATGTATGGATGGCTATTTGCACCAAGAGATAAAGACTACGACAAAATACCCCTATGGGTTTATAACAATACTGAAATTAGGGGCAATATCTATGAAGGGCTATTGACGGCTGATAATCCAAGTATTGACATTGATAAGTAATTTTGTTAAAATAAGGTATGAGTAAAGAAAAGGTGCTACGGAATAAGTTAATAGTCCTGATGGTTGTTGGCTTGAAATGGAAGCAGATAACTTGCGCCAGAATATTCAGGATGACTAAGCAGAGAATATCTAAAATAATTCAGGGAGGGTTGAAATGAGGCTCACTAAAAAGAAATCTATTAAGTTATCTATTGAGCATTGGGAGTGGTTGGCTGAAACTGGTAAACTAAAAGAGGATTGGCCTGAATGGGATAAATATGGGGGACTAAACAAATTTAATTATTGTGAAAACGTTACAGCATTCTGCTTTCTTTGTGAATATAGTAAGTACTTTTCATGTGAAGATAAATGCCCATACTGCATAAAGTTCGGTAACTGTTGTGCAGCAAGCTCGCCTTTTAGTAAATGGGACGTTGTAGAGTCGCAACAAACTCGCAAGAAATACGCTAAAGAATTCCTTGAACAATTAAAACAACTCCAATAGGAGGGTTAATATGGAACAGCCTATTAAATGGTTAAATGGGGGATGCCTGATAGATGGCAAGGTCTGGGTTGTAACTATTAGCCCAATACATACTCCCGGTCTAGGTTATGAGATGCAAAGGGCAATCTTTGGAACGGAAGAGGAATGGCTAAAAGCGCAGCCTGGGAAGTCACCCCAAGATACCATGAGAAGCCACCAGAGCCATGTAGAGGGCCAGTAAATGAAAAACAGGTGCCCCTAGGGTAGAGCGTTAAATATGCCCACTTTAAAGGAGGGTAAGTAATGGATAATGTAGAGATAAAAATAACCATTAGAAAGGGTAAGAGCGGTTTCACTGTAGACCAGGATGGTAATGTTGATGCGTTTGAGTGGCAAGCCCCAATAGACCAGGATAAAATCTCAGAGGCTATTGATAAGGTTAGAGAAGCACTTTAAAAATTGAATAGCTGGGGCGAAATGGGTAAGACCCTATACCCAAAACCGACAGAGGGTGATAAACGGTGGTAGCCCCAACTTGCTGGTGTCCTCAACGCAGAGCGTAGTAAATCGGTTTTCATTGGGGAAGGTTAACCGAGCCAGCAACGCTGGGGTGGCGGAGTAGGTAGACGCTATTAGCAGGATTAGGCTGGATACGAAAGGTGTAATCCGCATTCTGTTAAATCAGACGGTAGTCCTGAGTTCTAAAGTCAGCTATCTAGGGTGCAAATCCCTAGCCCCAGCCTCGCTGGTGTCCTACTCTATCTTGTGGGTGAAAGTCCCATAGGGTTGAGGAAACTATCGGGGCTAGCTTAACTGCTAGTTATAAAATGCAAGGCGAGAATCCACGAGCCAGCAAGAGTGCAAAAATAAGGGTGGGTGGGTAGTAGGTATAAAGGAGGGTTAATGAAACTTTGGGAATGCAAGGATTGTGGTGGAATAAGTTATACGGGTGAGTTTTGTAGGAATTGTGATGGGTCTTTATGGAAATTTTCTAAACGCAGATATGGAGTTCAGGTTACTCTCCCATCATTCTTTATCGCTATTGTAGGCATAGTTCTTATGGCTAGGAACATTGATCCATTGGGTTTCATAATTTTCGGAATAGGAATGTTTGGACTTCTTGTATC
>SDBU01001598.1_pt1 | contig 31835 bp, 29 predicted proteins | sample 2277071 | NCBI WGS metagenome assembly SDBU01 (sample SAMN10397929, study PRJNA504765) | marine sediment metagenome | isolation source: marine sediment core GS08_GC12, 126 cmbsf | place: Arctic Ocean: Gakkel Ridge, Loki's castle | collected 2008 | reverse complement strand
GTTATCTCCTGAGCCTGCACGCCAAGCCAGCCATAAGAGATAGCCCTTCCTTCAATAAGGTCATCAAGAACATCTTTGGCCATATTTATCGGGATGGCAAATCCTACGCCTTGATGGCCGCCGCTTGTTGAAAATATAGCGACATTAATGCCTATAACCTCTCCGTTTATATTACACAAAGGCCCTCCGCTATTGCCGGGGTTTATCGCAGCATCAGTTTGAATCATATCAAGATGGACACTTTGTTTGCCTCCCGAAGGTATTTGCCTGTGAAGCGCGCTTATTACTCCGACAGTAACTGTGGGCTTAGGGCTTCTCAATATATGCCCGAACGGATTTCCAAGGGCAACAGCCCATTCTCCTGTCTTTACAAGGTCGGAATTGCCGAGTTTTACTGTCGGTAATTTCGCCGCTTCTATCTTAACGACTGCCAAATCGCTTCTCGGATCTGCGCCTTGAACCTTTCCGTCAAAACTCCTGCCATCGGGAAGTGTAACTCTTATTTTCTCGGCCTCTGCCACAACGTGATTATTGGTAAGGATATAGCCTTGCTCGTCAATTATAAAACCGCTGCCCAACCCCTGTTGTTTAAACTCCCTTTCCGGAAAACTTCCAAAAAAATCTTCAAAGAACTTCTCGAACGGATCTTCGCCGCTAAAAGAATCTCGTTCCCCAAATCTTTTAAAATAAAAACGCCTTCTCGGGATTCCCCGCACTTTCTGAATACGTTCGGTAGAAACTGTAACAACTGCAGGGCCTACGGTATCCGCTACTTTAATAAAGGCGTTTTGCAGGTATACCTCTCCTTTAACCTCTGTAATTTTAGGCGCCTTTTCATCCGCATCCGAGTTGGTGGTAATGTTCAATTTTACAGTTATGATAATCCCTGCAACAAGCCCTATTGCTATACCGACTATAATCCATCTCTTCGCCATATGGATCCCTCCACTTAACGATAACGTTGTCATTCCTGCGAAAGCAGGAATCTAAAACGCTTTTTTAGATTCCCGCTTGCGCGGGAATGACAAAATTATTTTACTAGTATTTTCTCTCTTACTTCTTTTTCGATTTTTGTCAAAATATTCGGATTTTCTTTCAGATATGTCCTTGCGTTTTCCTTTCCCTGTCCTATTTTCTCTTCACCGTAAGAAATCCAATTTCCGACCCTCTTAATAACGCCGTGGGTCTCAGCCATATCCAGGATATTACCTGCGCGCGAAATACCTTCATCATACATAATATCAAACTCGGCTTTCCTAAAAGGCGGGGCGATCTTATTTTTGACAACACTCGCCCTGATTCTGGAGCCAACAACCTCATCTTGCCTCTTAAGCGAAGCGATTCTCCTTAAATCTATCCTTACTGAGGAATAAAACTTAAGCGCCCTGCCGCCGGGAGTAGTCTCGGGATTCCCAAACATAACCCCGATTTTCATTCGAATCTGATTTATGAATATTACACAGGTTTTGGACTTGCTTATTGCGCCTGTAAGTTTTCTAAGGGCCTGGCTCATAAGACGCGCCTGAAGGCCTATATGAGACTGGCCCATTTCGCCCTCAAGTTCGACTCTTGGTGTAAGCGCAGCGACAGAATCAATAACTACAACATCAACCGCATTTGACTTTACCAAAGTCTCGGCTATGCTTAATGCCTGCTCACCGGTATCCGGCTGTGAAATCAAAAGGTCATCTAAATTTACGCCTATTATTTTTGCATAAGTTGAATCAAAGGCATGTTCCGCATCAATGAAAGCAGCCTGCCCGCCCCTTTTCTGGGCCTGGGAAATAATGCTTAAACATAGTGTAGTTTTTCCGCTTGCCTCCGGCCCGAAAACCTCCATAACCCTTCCCCGGGGTACGCCGCCTACACCTAATGCCATATCTAAAGCTATAGACCCTGTTGGAATAGCAGGGACATCTACCTTAAAGTCCTGCCCCAATTTCATTATAGAGCCTTTCCCGAATTGTTTCTCGATATGGCTCAATGCCATATTGAGCGCCTTATCCTTATCCGATAAGGCCTTCTTCTCCGGTTCTTCCTTCTTCTTTGGCCTTCCCATGACAAACTCCTTTCGTTTAATTGATAATATATTAGCATTTATACAAAGAAATTAGAGTATATATTATAGTGTATGAGTAGCTTAATGTAAAGATAAAATTGAGGAATGAAGGGGGGTATAAATCGGCCCTCTGGGGGTAAGTGTGCTCTGAAAGAGAATTATTTTATCCACTATGAAGGATTGCGGCTTTACAGCCGTAGAAAGCAACTTTTCTTTCAAGGCAACCTTATTTTTACCCGTACGAACCCTTCCTAAAGTCAGATGCGCGGAAAAAGGCCTTTTTTCTTTGGCAAATCCTATATGTTCGCACCCATCTTCTATTTTTACTGCAATTTCTTCGGCTAAATTGCAGCCTTTATCCATGCCTACCCAAATCACGCGCGGGTATTCCAATTTTGGAAAAGCGCCTATTTTAAAAAGTATTGCCTCAAACTTCCCATGCCTTGAGGCTATTTTATCTAATAAGGCCTTAATCTTTTCTATTTTATCATCCGGAATATTGCCGAGAAATTTAAGGGTAAGATGGATATTTTCAGGCTTTACCCACTTTATATCCGCATTCGCTTTTTTTAATTCTTCCTGAATCGAGGCAAGTTTTCTTCTCACGTCATCAGGCAATTCAATCGCTATAAACGCCCTCATAAACTTCTCCTAATTAAATCCAACGCTGCAATAGATGTCTGATATTTAATTTCTTCCCTATTGCCAGTAAATCTAAATTCCTTAGTCGATCTCTTTTTGCCGGTAATAATTGAAATATATACAAGCCCCACCGGTTTTTTCTTCGTTCCTCCGGTAGGTCCTGCTATTCCTGTAATGCCCAAAGATATATCTGTATCCGCTAAATTTCCTATTCCCTTTGCCATCTCACTCGCAACAACCTTGCTTACAGCGCCATGTTTTCTTATGCTTTCCCTGGAAACGGAAAGTAGTTTCTCTTTTGCTTGATTCGAATATGCAGTTATGCCCATTTTAAAATAAAGGGAGCTTCCGCTCACATTGGTAATTCTATTCGCAACCAAACCGCCTGTGCAGGATTCGGCTATAGATAGCGTCTTCTTTTTTCTCATCAAAAATTTGCCGACCACTTCTTCAAGCGTATCATTATCGATCCCATATATGTAATCTTTCAATCTCCTTCTTATGTCCTTCTCTACTCCTTTTATCCTCTTATTTGCCCTTTTTTCATCTTTATCTTTAGCTGTAATCTTCAAATGAACCTCACCAAGATGCGCATAGATCCCAACGGTTATATCGCCTGACATGGAAAGAAGATCTTTAACCTTTTTATTTACCAGCGATTCAACAAGGCCTGTTGTTTTAACAGTCCTTGTTTTTATCGTCCAATCTCCTGCGCAGCCTTTCTTCTTTAAATAAGGCATTATGTATTTCTCGAACATCGGATTTAATTCACGCGGCGGCCCCGGAAGGGCTATAATAATTCTATTCCAATGCTTCAAAAATATACCGGGAGCAGTTCCGACGGTATTTTTAAACCGGATAGCGCCTTCGGGGATATAAGCCTGCTTTACGGCATCTTGGGGTGTCGTCTTTAATCCTTTTCTTTTAAAATATGAGTTTATATCCTTTAAAACATCTTTATTAAAATCGAGATTTTTGAAACATACGCGCGTTATTACAGAAAGCGTTATATCATCAACGGTAGGGCCTAATCCGCCTGTTGTAAAAATAATATCAGAGCGCGAAAGAGCCAATTTTAAAAGCGAAGCCAATCGCGCGGGATTGTCGCCGACTGTCGAATGATAATAAACATTTATTCCTAATGAGGCAAGCTTTCTGGAAAGATAGGCACTATTTGTGTTTACAATGTGCCCGAGCAGTATCTCCGTTCCTATGCCAATTATTTCCGCATTCATGAGATTATCCTTTTAATTCTATTAATTTCTTCCTTGCCGCGATACATATCGCGCCATAACTATCGGAAGCTCCCATTTCGAGGCCTTCTTTTTCTAACGTATCCGGATCTATTGCCTTGCCGAATTTTATCTTTATAGGATGGAATAGCTTTGGAAATTTGGACGTTCTGGGCCACGCTTCGAATACGCCTTCTGTAATAACCGGCACAACTTTTACATTTGATTCTTTTATGAGAATTCCAAACCCCTTCTTAAATTCGCCTATCTTTCCGTCAAGTGTACGCAAACCCTCCGGAAAAAAAAATAATTTCTTTCCGTTTTTTAATACGTAATAAGAGCTTCTTAATGCCTCTAAAAGATGGGAAGAAAAATCAAGCGGGATAATTCTTCCGATTCTTATAAGGTTGCGAATTACAGGGACAGTAAAATAAGGCCTGAAACCTACGAAAAAAAGGTCTAATCGTGGAAAGCGCGGAAAAGAAGCGGCTATAACAAGGCCGTCGTAATAACTTGTATGATTTGCGTAGAGAATATACGGGCCTTTCGGCGGGAAATTCTCCTTTCCTTCCACCTTTAGATTGTGGAATATCTTAAAGTAGAGATAAAGAAGAAAATAAGTAAAAAGAAAATCGGCTAGCCATGTCCAGAAACCCGGGTTTAAATCAATCTTCGCAAGATTCTCTTTCTTTGGTAAAACCTCAAAGAGTTTTCTCCAATATTCCGGGCCGAATGATATTTCCTTTTCATATTCGGGTAAATTTTGCGGACTCATCTTTAAAAGCGCTTCAATTCCATTAATTAAATCTCTGACGGTAAAGGCTCCTCCGACAATTTCATCTTTTATCTCTATGCCGAAGGTTTTTTCAAGGCCCGTGGCAAGTTCGATTCTGCCCAAAGAATCTATGCCAAGATCAAGCTCCAGGGTATCGTCCGGATAAGTAGCCAATTTTCGTTTGGTTTTTTCTTTAAGGTAATTAATTATTTTTTTGCTTACGTCTTTTTCTAAAAATGCTTTATCTTCTTCCGATAATTCTTTAGGCTCCGGTATATATGCTGCTTCTTTACTTATTGATTCTTTATATATATCATTAACTTCGAATCTCTTAATTTTTCCCAGAAGTGTGCGCGGCAATTCCTTTAGTGTTATAGAAAAACCCATAATTCTTTTATGTGCCGGCAATGTCTTTGAAACATTATCAAATCTCTCTTTAATAACACTCTTCAAATTAACCTCGCCGTATTTCTTAAAGAATTCAAGATCGGGCCGAATGATTGCCCAAAGGGCTAAAGTAGCTCCATCCTCCTTTTTCAACGGCACCTCTAAGATGCACATCTCCTTTAATGGCGCCTCCTTCATGTATGCCTCTTCTACCTCTTGAGGATTTATATTTAAGCCGGAACTCAAAACAATCACCTCTTTTGACCTGCCGGTCAAAAATAAATACCCGTCTTCATCAAAATAGCCAAGGTCTCCCGTGTAAAACCATCCGTCTTTTATAACTTCCTTTGTCAAATCATCTCTTTTATAATATCCTTTCATGATATTCGATCCGCGCGCAATAACTTCTCCTATGCCTTTATCATCTTTATTTGCTAAATTTAGCTCTACATCAGGCACCGGCAATCCCACCGAACCAATCTTTGGTTTGTTAAAAGGATTAAACGTCAGAACCGGCGATGTTTCCGTGAGGCCGTAACCTTCTAATATTGTAAATCCGAATTTAAACAAATCTCTTTCAACGTTTTCGTCCAGTTTTGCGCCGCCGCTTACAAACAAACGCATAGAGGAGCCGAATTTTTTATGAAGGGAATGAAAAAGATAACGTGCGAGGTTTATATTTGTTCTTTGTCTAAGCTTATATAAATATCCGGCGCTCGCATTTAAAAGAATATTGAACGGAAACGGTATTCTCTTCAATCCTTCTATAATTTTTTGATGAAACAAATGAAAAATTTGGGGCACCGCGACAAAAACAGTCGGATTAGTCTGCCTCATACTTTCTAAAAGAACTTCTCCGCGAAGACTGCCGGGATAAATAATCTTACCGCCGAAAAGTAACGGAAGCAGCATTGTTATTGTTAAAGGATATATATGATGCAGCGGAAGGACCGAAAGAATGCTATCCGATTCTGTAATGATGTCTAATTTATAAAGTGAATCGACATTAGATAATAAATTTCTGTGGGTGAGCATTACACCCTTTGGCTCGGCAGTAGTACCCGAAGTATACAAAATGCAGGCCAGATCATCCTCTCCAACCTCTATATGCTCTATTTCTTTTTTGGTTTTCTTATGTATTTCTTTAAAAAATTCGAAATCACTTGATATAACTTTTTTACATCCGGAATTTTTTAGAATAAATTCTTTTTCTTTCTGAGTATATTCGAAACCGATAGGAACCGTTATTGCTCCGACGAAAATTGAAGAGAAAAACGCAAGCGGCCAGAGGGGGCCATTTTCAAGCAGGATACCTATTTTATCGCCTTTTTTTATGCCTTCTTCTAAAAGATAGGAAGATAACGATTTTACATTATGCTCAAAGTCGCGGTAGGTTATATCGATCCATTCATCATCCTTTTTATGCTGAATGGCAATATGGCCGGGGTTTGATTTTAATTGATTTTGTAGTTTTTCTCTTAAATTCACCTATGCGCCTATTTTTTCACCATAGGTAAAATTCACGATTTTAGATTTACTAAGACTTATATTTGGGACTATTATGACGGTTTTATCTTCGGCAAGAAATTGCGATCTTCTTGCGCCAATCTTCAAAACAGTTACTTTTTCGCCGGATGGAAGCTTAATTGTATCTCCTATTCTAAATGGGCGGTCTATCATTATTAAAAATCCGGATATTATATTTTCAATAGTATCCTTGGCTGCAAGCGCTATTGCCAGAGAACTTACACCAAGCGTTGCTATTAACGCGGATATGTTTACACCCATACGGCTCAAAATTATTATACCTACTATAACCCATAAAATTATTTTTGATAGCTTTGAAAAAAGAGGGAGAAACTCATCATCCAACTTGGTTTGAGTCTTGCTTGAAACAGTTAATCTATACCAGCTAATTATTGCTCCAATAATTCCGTTAAAAAGGATTGCGGAAGATAAAATAATGACTATGAAAAAACCATTCCGCAAAATTTGCCATACGTTCTCTGCTAAAAGTTCTTCAAGGCGCGCCGAATAAATTACATATAGAAATATTAAAGATGCTAAAATTAAAATTGGGATTACGCTAACCTTTATAATCTGAATCGATAACTTGTTAGATACCTTCATTTATAATTCCCCCTCGTTCTAACTAAACAGCCTCTATGGTGGAGGGCGGTTTTTTGGTTATGTTGTATGTAACGCTTACAACGCCCGCTACCTCGGTTGTTAACCTCTGTGCTAATTTATCCAAAGTATCATAAGGTAGCCTTGTTGGCGTTCCTTTTAACGCATCCTTGCTTTCCCAGCATCTTACTTCTATCTGCAGGCCAAAATCTCTCTTTCCGTCTCTTATTCCGGTAACTCTATCTTCATGAAGAATCGCAAGATATTGAAATGCCTTTGTATCGGATAATTCTTCTTCAACAATCTTTGTAGCCTTTCTTACTGTCTCTACTCTTTCCGGCGTAACCTCTCCTATTACCCTCGCTACCAGGGCAGGGCCCGGAAAAGGCGGCCTCTTATATACTTTCTCCGGAAGGCCCAGGGCCTTCGCAACTTCCCTCACCCCTGTCTTTCTAAGTTGAATCAAGGGTTCTATAACTTTATATCCAAAGCTTTCCTCTGTATTAATTCCGATCTGTTCAAGGATATTGTGCTGTCTCTTGATGCCGGCTATAGTCTCTTCGACATCTGTATAAATCGTCCCCTGAAGAAGGAATTTGGCGCCGCTTTTTTTAACAAGCTGACCGAAAACATTCTTATAAAATGTTTGAGTTATGGCTTCTCTTTTTTCTTCCGGGTCTGTTAAGCCCTTCAGGGCATTGAAGAATTCTTTTTTGGCATCCAGTATCTCTACATGCACGCCCAATTTTTTAAAGAGCGTTACTACATACCCCGGCTCATCCTGCCTCATTAAACCATTGTCTATGAAATATGTTTTAAGCTTCTCGCCTAAAGCTTTATGGCCCAACATGGTAACAGCCGAAGAATCGACTCCGCCGGATAAGGCATTAATGGCTAAACCGCTGCCGATAATAGAAGAGATTTCATTTATTTTCTGCTCTATAAATTTCTTGGGTTTCAAATCTTCTAATTTTATTTCTTCAATTTTTGTCATATCACTCCCCTGTCTCTTTATTTTTTTCTTACTGATGGAAATATCTTATATGTATACCCGTTCTATCACGCGCCATTGTTCTTAATTTATTCTTAATATATTTTTTTACCATTCCTCTTGTATGCGGAATAACAAAAATAAAACCAATAATATCTGTTATTATACCGGGGGTAATGAGAAGCAATCCCCCTACTAGAACAAGAAGTCCATCAATTAAGGACTCGGCTGGCATGCTACCGGATTCCAGATCACTATTTATTTTATTTAAGATAGCAAGTCCTTGTGACCGCGCCAATAACGCTCCTGCTATGCCTGTTAATGCAACCAACATTATTGTATTGAATGCCCCTATTAAAACTCCTATCTTTATAAGTAGATAAAGTTCTACTATCGGTGTAATTACGAAAGCTAAAATTAGATACTGCATCTCTTTCGCTCTATTATATTATTTTTTCAGTATTTCATCTTTTAATGCGGCTATTTCTTCCCTCAGTCTTCTTACATTATCTTCCAATTCCAGCACATGGTCAAAAACATCTTTACTGCGAACTTCAAAGCCCAAAACAATTATTAAACCGAAAATAATTACCCATACCCACCACATCATGCACCTCCAATTTTATTTCATCCCTCTTCTATTTAAACTGTTCCTTTACTTTGCCGCGGGTAAAGTAGAATACAAACGCTAATTCATATAAGGTAAAGATTACCGCAAAAAGTAGAAAACCTTTGATAACCATATCTAAGTCTGCGCCCCCAAATTGTTGTCCATACCCATAAAGAGTCCTTACATTCTTCAATGCAACAGGGTTTGTAAACAATCCTAAAAATAAGCTTATTATTACTAGAATTACCGCTGTCCCCCTGGCCCAATCTTCCAGTTTCAATATTTTGGTTCCACAAAATATGCACATTATACCATAAAAGATTCCAAAACCAAAAATAAGAAAAATAATCGCATTCGGATATCCGGTAAGTAGATTTTTAAAATCCTTATAGTTGTTTAATCCAAACAAATTAATTATTCCATAGATAATATGTGCCACGCCAAAAAAACCAATTCCGCTCGCTCGTCTCTCCATCTATCCCCTTAATCCCTCTAAGAAGGCTTTTATCCCTTCCCTAAATTGCTCCTCTGAATCTAAAAACGCCGTATTATGTGAGCCTCTTATCCTAAGAAATTTCTTCGGCGGCCGAGCCGCATCAAACAACCTTTCTCCTAAATAAAAAGGCACGATTTCGTCATCTATGCTGTGTATAATAAGTTTATCACAGGTAATATCCTTTATTTTAGAAACACAGTCAAACCTGCTCGAAAATATAAAATGAGGCAGAAAAGGATATGCCATTTTGGCCATGTCTTTAATCGATGTAAAGGCCTCTTCTGTAATCAATGCCTTTACATCCGCCTTTTTCGCTAAATCAATTATAACAGCTGAACCGATGGATTCTCCATAAAGAACGATATCATCTTTTGAAATCTTGCGTTCTTCAACGAGATATTTATAAGCCGCCTCCGCATCTCTATATAATCCTGATTCAGAAGGTTTGCCCTGGCTTTTTCCATAACCGCGATAATCAAAAATAAATATATTAACCCCTAAGTTATGCAATATTGACATCTTCTCTATCCTGTGACTAATGTTCCCTGCATTACCATGGCAGAATAAAATTACAAACTTTGCTTCTTTATTAAGAATAAACCAACCATTCAATCGTTTATTATCAGAGGTCTCAAAATAAACTTCTTCATATGGTAATCCTGCCTGAGCGGGTGTGGCATACATCTCTCGCATAGGAAAAAATATACTATGCCTTTCGATATATCTTATACCGGTTAAGAAAAAAATAATAAAAATTATTAACCAGAAAAGAAGTTTCATATTGCTTTCTTAGGCATCCTTAAAAGAAAAATAAAACCGATTGCCATAAATGAAATTAAACTCAAGAGAGCCAGCCGGTATCCCCATTGCCCTAAAGAAGAAAGGAGTAGAAGCATTAACCCCCAGAAAAGAGGCCCGATTATTGCCGAAACATAACTCACCAGATTAAATATCCCGAAAACCTCGCCCAGCTTTTGGTGAGGAGTAAGTTTTATTACTAAAGTGCGGGCAATTACCCATGTAGAGCCGAGGGCTACCCCCGCTAATGCCCCGACCAGCCAATGAAACGGCGGACTAAGAAGCCCTCCCGCCAAAAGGCAAATCCCCCAAAGAAAAAATACCCCTATGAGGGACTTTTTATATCCTAAAATGTCGCTTATAAAACCGGAAAAGATACTCCCGCCCATAGCAAAGATAGTGCAGAAAACTATAAAGTCGATTATCTCTATTTGCGTTAATTCAAAAACTTTGGCGGCGTAAATGGCCATAAAAAGTATAATCGTATTGACTACACATAACCCAAAAAAGATTGCCTTTAAAAATTTCCGGAGCTCGGCAAACTCACTGCTATCAAATATAGTCTCTTTCAATCTTCTAAAGATTTGCAGCAATCTCCCCTTCTGTAAAAAATAAGTGATTGGCATCTTTTCTTTAGACGGTTCCTCTCTTATAAAGATTAGACAGGGCAAAGAAAAAATCAAAAATAAAATACCTGTAATAAAAAAGGTTGCCTGATAACCCAGATTCAAGACTACCGGTTTGGTAAGGTATATAGCCAGAATTGCTCCGCTGTAACCAAACATCCTTCCCAATCCGGAAACAAGACCAATCCTGCCTTTGGGAGCAACCCTCACCATTAGAGCATTATAAAAAATTATTGCTCCCTGGCAGCCGAAATTTGCTATGGCAAAAAACACTAACCCCAACAAAATATTGGAGGTTAACCCTAAAGCCATGGTAAATATAACAGAAAGTAGCGTGAAAAAAATGAGGAACGTCCTGCGCCGCGCCATCATATCTGAAATTGTTCCCAGAATAGGCGCGCAAATAGCAACAAGAAGCATAGAAACGCCAAAGGACAGGCTGTAGAAGATTTCGGGGGATTTTTTTTCTATAGTTAACCAATAGGGGAAATATAAAGATACTATATTCAAAGCGAAAAATTGGTTAGCTAAATCATATGATGCCCACGATAAAATTAAAAGGCCTGCCTTTAGTTTTCCTCTGCTAAATTCCATTCAAATTATTCCAAGTTTCTATACAATATTACCATAAAAGGTAACCAGAGACAAACTGTTTTAAAAAAGAGTCAAGTTAAATTAGGGCTATGAAACACAGGATTTGATTAATATGAAAGGATGGCTAGATAAAATAAGATTAAGTTAATGAGTTAAGAACGTTCCCTAGTTTTATATTGTGAATTTGGAAAGTAATATTTTTATTCTTTTTGACTTAATGGCTTCAAGGAAAGCAACTTATATACGTTGGCTTTGCGAATAGAAAAGTGAGTCCTTTTTTTGCCTCTCCCCCTCTAATTGCGAGTTCAAGCGTTGTATGCTACTGCCAAGATCTATTAATTGCGATTCTAAATCTTTTTTGGATTCCTCAAGTTTTTTTACTATCTCGGTTAATGCTTCTTTATCCGATAAGTATTCTTGAAATCTTTTATGAAGCGAATATTCCTCCTTCTTTGCATTCCGATGTGCGACAAAAAAGAAAACAGCGCTTGCTATAGGAGATTATATAAATGAAAGTCAATAAACTAAAAATTACTTTATTTTTATTCATATATCTAATCCGGTTCATAAATTATATCTAAAGTAAACTGTTTTTTAGAGCCCTTTACGGATAAAGGAAATGCCGGAAACGGAGCCGTTTTCTCTACGGCTTTTATAGCGATTTTGCTGAAAGAGTCATTGGTCGATTCTATCATTTTAGGCTTGGAAATCAAATTTCCACCGGAGTATAAAAGAAAAGAAACCTTAACCCTATCGCCTTTTAATATTTTAGTATCGCCTTTGGGGATTGAAATATTTTTTAAAATTTTATTTCTCACAATGTAAAAATAATCTTCCGGGCTGGAGGCCTCTATATCTATTTTTTTTATTTCCTTAATCTTTTTCTCTGAAATTTTTTCTTTCAAATATTCGGGCTTCATCTCAATGGGCTTTCGTCTTTGAAAGGTGGGCTTTTCCGGTACTGTAAATTTTCCTTCACCTATCGGCGGGGTAAGCGGTTGTTCCAAGTAGTCAATCTCTCCCGAAATAATATGGGGGGTAATAAATATTACCAGCTCCTTTTTAGCTACCGTACTATCTGTTTTCTTAAATACCCCTCCAATAAGCGGCAAGTCTCCGAAAAACGGCACTTTACTCACCGAGCCGGAACGTTCGTCTCTTATCAGGCCGGCAATAATTATGGTATGCCCATCTTTTACCATAACATTTGTTTCTGCCTGGGTTGTCGATACAATCGGAACTCTCGTTTCAGGGCTACCATACGTATACCAATCAGATCTAGAACTTACTTCCGGTTTTATCTTCATAGTAACGAACCCATCCTTATTAATAGTGGGGGTAACATATAATTTTACGCCTATATCCAGAAATGTCAGGTTAGATGCGGTTGTCGTAGTAGAAGTTCCCTGAGTAACTGTTTGGGTCGCATACGGCTCGCTAGAGCCGACGAGTATCTTGGCTTCCTCGTTGTTTAAAGCGATAATCCTGGGGCTTGAGAGAATATTCGTATCGCCTACTGTTTTTAAAGCCTGAATCATCACCGCGTAATTTGCGCCGCTGCCATGCTTACCAATGAGAACTTCAAACCCCGGATCCAGCGTTCCCTGCGATTGCAGTTTGAATTTGGTGCCTACGGTTATATCTACATCATTCATTAGCAACGTTCTTGTAATTTGACTGCTGACTACACCCCAGTCAATGCCTAATTTATACTCATCATTCAGCGTAATTTCTATTATTTTTGCTTCAATCAGAACCTGCTGCGGCCTGGCATCAAAAGCCTCTATCACTTCTTCTATTTTTTTAAGATTATCTTCCAAATCTGTAACAACAATTTTGTTAGTCCTTTCATCGATTTGTATTGCGCCGATCCCTTTTGTAAGCATTTCCTGAATCCTGTCTTTCAAATCTTTTGCCGCAGCATAATCTAATTCAAAAATCTTAGATTGAGTGGGTTTATCTATTTGATTTATCAATTGGGCAATTTGTAAAATAACTTCCGGGCTGTCTATTGCAACAATTGTATTTGAGGCTTCGTCTGTTATAATCCTCCCTATTTTTGTCTTTATCTGATTTAATACCTTGGCTGCTTCAACAGCCTTTGCATATTTCAATTGTATTATCCTGACTTCCTTCTTATCGTCATATTTCCCACCGTAAAGCATTTCATAATCTCTTTCGGTCATTACATATATAATGCCGTTTCTTTCATCGCGGGCTAATTTATTCGCGACCAAAATCAAATCAAAGGCATCATCAATATCAACGTCTTTCAGAAACATTGTTACCTTTCCCCTGACATTGCTTCCGACGATTACATTAAGTTCGCCCTTAGCGGCTAACATCTTCAAAACCTCTACTATATCCATACCTTTCAAATCTAACGATATTTTTTCAGTTTGGGCAAAAGTAAAAGAAGAAATAAAAAATAATATTGTTATAAAAAGAATCTCTTTAAGGTATAGTTTTTTCATATTTTCACCCCACTCTATAATACGAGGATTATCTTTTTACCTCTATAGTTTAATACCACCCTCCCACTTCCTATTTCTTCTACGGTAGCCCCATTAAATGACTGTCCTTCATATAAATAATGTGTTTTTTTTAGTTCTTTATCTTCTATTATTGCCTGTGGTTGGGCGCCTGCTATGATTCCTACAAGGTTAAATTTCTTAGATATATCAACTTCCGGAACATCCATCTTCCCGGGTTCTTCGATAGGGGCGCTAAACAACCTCTTTCCTTTTATCTCCTTTGCATAGACCGAATAATCTTCTATTTTAGGTAATGCCACCTCTTCTTTGGGCTCTATATCAGTGGAAGGGGGCGAAACCTCTTTTTCCCGAATAAGAGAGATGATATCTTTTTGTGTTTCAAATAAAAGGCTGTAAACGAAATACGCCGATGATAATATCAAGATTACTACCAGGGCTTTATTAATCGACTTTAAAAGCGGGGATTTGAGTATTTTATCCTTTAGAAAAATTTTCTTAATAAATTCCGGTAAAAACGCTTCCGCTCTCCGGGGCGCTTTTTGTTTAATATCGTTTTTTTTCTTATGTCCGCCTCTTATAAGACGCAGGAGGCGTTCTTCCGGTAAATCCGCTTTCATTTAAATAGCCTCTCTTTCAATTACTTTCGAAATTATATCTTCGTCTATAATTTCTTTCTGCGTCATTATCAATTCTTCTAATGCGTTATGGCAGAGAATAGCGATTTTCCTGGGATAACCCTGGCTGTGTTCAAATATAAGTTTTATGGATTCGGGGCTGAACAATTGTCTATCCGGGGAAAGGCCGGCCTGTTTCAATCTAAAATTTATCATTTCTTTTGTCTCATTCTCATCAAAAGGATTTATAATATATTTTAGAATTATTCTGTCGTAAAAATTTTTTATTTTCTTTATCTTAGGCAGCAGTTCCATCTGACTCATTATAACCAGCTGCAGAAGTTTATATTCATTTGTCTCATAATTAAGCAGCGTCCTTAATGTTTCAAGAAAATTACTGGTCAGCTTTTGCCCCTCATCTATCAATAAAATTATTGTTCTATTTTCATCGACACCCTTTTTAAAAAGATATTTTTCTATTTCTTCTTTATAATCGTGGGTGGTTCTCGCATCAGGCTTTATCCCAAACATCTTAACCAGTCCCTCTAAAAATTGAAATTCGGAATTATATCTCGGATCTAACATCATATGAAATATAAAATTATTATCATTGGAAAATTCCTGCAGAAGTGTCCTTGAAAGAGTGGTCTTGCCTGTCCCTACATCTCCAAGAATCAGGCTCAGGCCCCTTTTAAGGCGTATGGCTATTTCGAGCCGTTTAAGGCAAGAGTTATGCGCTTGAGAACGGTATAGAAAGACCGGGTCAGGACTTGATGAAAACGGTTCTTTTTTTAAATCGAGTATTTCGTAGTAACTCATACTGATTCCATTAAATCTTTAATTTTACCTAATGAAATTCTACTCTTTCGGTAATTTCTTATTTTCATTAATTCCTTAAGCGTGGTATCATCGAAATATCTAAAATTCGTCTCAGGGCTTCTTCCTATTTCTTTTATCAAGCCGAGTTTCAGGTAATATTTAACAGTGTATATAGATAAACCGGATAAATGGGCTATGTCTTTTATTAAGTAAATATTTTTAACCATAAATGAGTGCTCTCTGATTAGAGAGTGCTTTATTACTCTTCATATAGAGAGTATACCATAACTTTAATATTTGTCAAGGGTTGGGGAATTTAGGATAATTAACTGAGGATGATTTTGCTTATTAAGAATACACATTTAAGTTTTGCGGAAGGACCTGTTTTTGAAGTAATTGTGAAGCGTCTTATTCTAAGCATTTTTTTAGACGTCTCTACTTCATACATAAAGCGCGTAAATTCATCTATACTGCCCTCGGTCGTAACATCAAAGGATATCTCTTTATAATTGCCTATTTTTTTTGAGGCGCGGGGTTTTAGATTCACTATGTAGCAGGAGCTCTTTTTTGAAACATTTTCTATTTCTCCGAGCGCCCTGGCAATTTCCTCTTCTTCATTTTTACCACCTAAAACAACGGGATATTTTATATATTCTTCTTCTAAAATTTTATACGCGGCGAGCAATCTTTTATTTTTATTTAATAAAGCTTTTTTCGATTCTATCTGACCGTTAAATGCCCTCCATCGTGAAATGAGAGGCTCTACAATCAGATTATAAAAAAGAGCTGTAATCACAAAGGATATAGTAATTGATAATAAAATCTTTTCTCTATTCGATATGTTATACATAATTATATTTGTTCCACCTTAGACAGCATACATACAATCTCGAAATCGGTAATTCGTTTATCTCTCACGGTTCTTTTTGTCGTATACTTCATTTTCACATTCTCAAAATATTGCGATTCCTCCAGTATGGATATAAATTTAATAACATCGTCTAATGAGGGAGCGTTTCCCCTCAATATTAAAGACCGATTGCTGCGGTAATCCAGCATATTAAATTTCACGCCCCCGGGCGTAATTTTATAAATCTCGGTGATGATATTGAGCGCCAGCGGTTTTTTTTGTATTTCTTCTTTCACTATCTTTATATCCTTTTTCATTCTTTTTGCTTTTGTAACCGTTGGCTCCATTAAGCTAAGCTTCGAATCCAAAAAAGAAAGACAGCGGGATTTATCCGATAATTTTTCCGTTATCAAACCGGAGAAAATCAAAATTATACATGTTAATAAAACAGCAGTTCTTGCAAGGATCTTTTTCAGAAAATAAAGTTCGTTGGCTTCTATCATGCTTTCCGGAAGAAGGTTAATCTTCATATCCCCATTCTTTAACGAAAGCCCGATGAGCTCAATGAAAGATGTATTGCCTAAATCTGTATCAGGCGTCTTATGAAGTTCTATGTTTTTAGTCTGATCTATTATTTCCAAAGGTATGCCAAGTTCTTCCTTTATATGGGGCTCCAGTTCATTAACTTTATTATTTGCGCCGGAGATAACTATTTTATCCACATCCAGGCTGCTCTCCTTCCTGAATGTTGCTATGGATTTCTTTATTTCGGCAATAGCGTTTTTACTCTCCACTCGATATGAAAAACCCCTGGCAAAAGCAAGATTTCCTTTTTTGACGATATCAATGTCAATATATCCGGCATCTATATTTATTAACGCTGTATTAACATCACCAACCTTACGTCCCGCAACTACGGAGTACCAGCCGAATAAAGATTCGGAACCGAGGGCTATTTTTGCTATATCGAGGCCGGCATTTTTTAAAATATTTACAAATCTATTTACAATATTCGCCTGCACGATAGCCAGTAAAACATTTGAATAGCCGTCTTTAGATTTTTCTATTATCCTGTAACCAAAAATAATTTCTTCGGTTGCGTAAGGCATCTGTTTTACCGATTCCATTTTTACCATATTCTTTATTTCGTTATCGCTTATCGAAGGAAAGCGTAAAAAACGCACCATCACAAGGTGGCGCGGGATATTAAGAAGGACTCTTCTCTGGGAGATATTAAGTGAATCAAAGAGATTTTTAATTTCTTGCGAAATGTTTGTGTCTTCTTTTGAAGATAGATTTCTCTTTGCCAGACGGAATACGCGCTTGCGCTTAAAAAATACGGCCTCGGATAATTTAATAACGCTATCGCCTATTTCAAGTGAAACTGTTGTCTTTCTGGGTTTTGGCTTTGTTTTCTTCATCATATTCTCATTTATAATTATACACGGTAGAATTCAAATCTTCAACGTCTATTCTTCGTGATAATATTTAATGGGATTTTCTTCTGCAGTGGGGTCTTTTAAATTCTCTCTATCCACTACGCAAGTTATCACTTTTGTTATTTTACGCACTTTTCCATGGGATATAATTCTGAAAGTGCTGGATTTAAAAATAGTAAAATAATGATTTGTATCTGTTACAACTTCTAACCTATTTTTTCCCTGAGGGTCATCCTCCTTTGCAAGAGACAAAACCGCATTTCTATCAACTAATAATCTATCATCACTTGTCCCCTCTACACCATCGTCACCATTTCTCCAATTTACGATGTCCGTAACTAGCCTTTCATAAGTTCCTTTCCCATCGTCTATTACGGCAGTCAACACTTCCTTTGGCGCGGTATTAATATTTATTTTTCCATCAGTATATACGGTTATATAATCTTTAATCTCATCAAACAAGTCTATAGTCATACCTTTTACTAAAAGGAGTTCTTCTATAGTTTCGAAATCTGCATCTTTGCAGCTGTAACCGTATTCTGCTTCATAATCAAAATCTTCTGCCCCGCCAGGGGACCTTACAGAATCAAAGTCTCCCCCATCCTGCCAATCTATTATGGCATTGATTATTTCCTCTGTAAGGCCGGGTGATAATCTCTTTAATATCTCTTTATAGTTTGTCAATTTCTCGAGATTACTTAATTTTATATTTATCTTCCTTTCTTCGTCTATCATGCCATACTGTATGTTTTCACCTTCTTCGTCTTCTTTTTTACGAGTATAATGCACAGAGAACGTGCCATTACCTAATTTATTTGATTCAGCGCCAAAAATGTTTTCAGGGGTTTGCTCTATATCCTTGATATCCTCAATCATTATGCCGCATTCATATAAGCTGTCATACTCATTCTTATCTTTTGTTAAAAATTCCCGGGCTTTAACAATTCCCGCCTCTGCCAGATACCGGGCCTGTAATCTATCCATATTATATTTACTCAAGCGGACCTCTAACGATACCCTGAAACCTATACCCAATGCAAATAAAGAGAGTATCGCCATAATCCAGAGGGTTGTTATTAGTATCGAGCCTTTCTTAGAGTCCACAGTTGATAGTCCATGGTCCATAGTCGATTACTCTTCTCCTCCAAGTATGCCAAGGGGAATAAAAACAATCTTTTCAAATATCTCTTTCCTGTCCCCGTCTCCCAATAGCGTAAGTTTAACCCTTATTCCCCGCGGTATCGGTGTCTCATCCTCGAACTCCCACACATCTTTCCACTCGTATTCCCCTTCAAGGCCTTCAACTTCATAACAATATTCAAAATTTATGCTGTCCACATCGTCGAGAAGGATGTTCTTTTTTTCGTCTTCTACAAGTTCTTCGTTAAATCCATCTCCTTTAGTCGCCGAAACCCTTATTACCTCTCCGTCCTTAAAATAATATACCGTCTTTACAAATTCCCTCCCCATCCGGCCACCTTTATACACATTCTTAATGGTTGGAAATATTATTCTCTCAGCACCCCATTCAGAGTCAAAGCCTGAATAAGATACGGCATTTTTTAAATCTTGATTTACCGTGTCAAAAAATATACGCATTCCTTGATTTTCTCTAATTATCTCATTCCCCCTCGTCCATACCTTAATACCGGCATTCAAGGTGCAATACATGCTTGCGGCTATAATAGAAAATATAGTAAAGGCTATGAGTAGTTCTATAAAAGTGAAAGCTCTGTCCGTCTTCATTCTTCCTTACTTTTAAGATACGTGGAGATAGCATACCCTGTTTTATCGCGGTCCTTTTTCTGAAACACCTCTAATGTAACGAGATTGAGATTTAAATCTTCTTTAAATTCTGCGGTTATCTCCCAGCTATATTCTTCATCCTCTTCGAAATCCCCGCTTTTTTCGCCTTCTTCTATCTCACCTTTTTCCTCAAACTCGAACATTTTTTTCTCCAATAATAAAGAAGTCTTAACTATTCCCGTAGATCTCTGGAGGGAATCTTTTGATGACGAATAGGAGCGCGCCACGTAAAGAAGGCCGGTTGCGATTATGACTATGCTTATCATAACCTCAAATAGCAAAAAACCTTTGTCATTGCGAGGCACGAAGTGCCGAAGCAATCTCAAAAACGTTAATTGAGATTGCGCAGCCTGTCCCGAGCCTGTCTTGAGATTGCTTCGTCGGCACTCCGTGCCTCCTCGCAATGACAGGCGAGGGATCGCCTTCGGCTCCTCGCAATGACACATTCTCATTTTTTTATTTCCTCTATTTGAACCCGGCTTCCGAATCCCTTTATTTGTAATTGATACCCCTCCCCGGTTTTATCAACTATCTTTATCTCTGCCCGGCCTGAGGAACCGTCCGGATAGAGGGTTATCTCTTCGCGCTTTCCCGTAAAAGTCAATCCTCGTGGAAGAAAAAAGGTCCTTCCGTATCTACCGCCGATTTTTTCCTCGCCCTTTGTAATCCAGTACTTGCCTTTTTCAAAATCGAAATTTATTTTGTAATTCACTTTATCAATAATAGCCATCTCCTCGGCATAATTAATCATCTTTGATATATTATAAGTAGTGTTTTTTAATTCGAGATTTGAAAAGGTTCTTCTAAATATTGGAGTTGAAAGGCCTATTAGAATTGATATGAGAAGGATTACGAGGACTAACTCTATAAGGGTAAACCCCGTTAGATATTTATTATCTAACGGGATAAAGGCTTTTATCGAATTATTTCGATGTTTCCTCTTCCCAATTGGTAACATCATCGTCTCCGCCTTCTGCGCCATTTTTACCATAAGAACATAAATCATAATCCACATAGTGGGTTCCGGGGCTTTTGTAAACATAGGAATTACCCCATGGATCTATAGGTTTTTTCTTTAAATAAGGCCCTCTCCAATTTGGCGCGTTGGCGGGTTCATGTAAAAGGTCATCCAGCTTTTCGGGATAAGAGCCGTTATCGAGTTCGTATAAATCGAGGGCTGAGCCGATATTCACTTCAATATCCGCCTTTGCAGCCTCAACCCTTGCCTGCTCTGTCCTGCCGGCTAATCTTGGCACCACCATAGCCACCAGAATGCCTATTATAATGACAACGAGCATAAGTTCAACGAGGGTGAACCCTCTATTGCTTATATAAAGTTTCATGAAATCCTCCCTTAACTTAAGTAGTTGTAGGTCAGGTTTAAACATGGCCTATAACTATCGTTTACCTTGCCAAAAAGTTTATTTCAAAAATGGGTAAAAGCATCGAAATTACGATAAAACCGACAACTGCACCCAGCACCAAAATCAAAACAGGCTCTAAAAGCGACATCATGGCCTTTATGGCTGCATCTGATTCTCTCTCGTAGCTTTCTGCTACTTTATATAGAGATTTTTCAAGCTGACCGCCCTCTTCTCCGACCGCCATCATATTTATAACAAGGGCGGGGATGGCAGTACTCTTAGAAAATCCTCCGGCTATATCAGAACCGTCCTTAACGGAAACCGCGGCCTTTTTTATATCCTCTTTTATAACAGCATTGTTCACTGTATCGGCAACGATTCTTAATGCTCCCAATATGGGAACGCCGCTATTTAAAAGAGTGGCAAGGGTTCTTGAGAATCTTGTTATCTCGATTTTTCTTATTAAATTTCCAAAAACCGGCATGTGTAACTTTAATTTATCTATGGAGTATTTCCCTTCTTTGGTCCTGTATATTCTTCCAAAAGCAAATATTACGGCGAAAATTACAGCCGCGATCAGCCACCAATAATTTCTTATAACATCATTTATGCCTATAAGAATTAAGGTCGGCAGAGGAAGGTTCTGCCCCAAGTCCCCGAACAGGGTCATCATTTTAGGAATTACAAATGTCAACAAAACTATTATGGTAATGCACCCTATGATAGACATTAAAATGGGATAGGCCAGGGCAGACTTAACCTTTGTCTCGATTTCAAGCTGTCTATCGTTAAAATCCGATAAACGCCTTAAAATACTTCCGAGAACGCCGCCGGCCTCTCCTGATTTAACCATACTGACAAATAAATTTGAAAATACCTTCGGGTGCCTGGCCAGCGCACTCGAAAGAGGGTTTCCGTCAATACAAAAATCCCGTATGTCTGAAATTATGTCTTTCAGTCTCTTATTCTCTGTCTGGTCATGCAATATATCCAGCGCCCTCACAATAGCAAGGCCGCTTTCTAATAAATCCGAAAGCTGCCGTGTAAAATTCGTGACGTCTTTTAACCCTATTTTTCTCTGAAAAATATTAATTCTTTTTTCCGGAACACCCTCGGATTTTATATATTCATCTACGGATAAGAGATAATACCCCATATTCGATATTTTTTGAATAGCGGCATTCCTGTTATCGGCAATGATTGTGCCTTCAACTATATGGCGGGGGCTCTTTTTGGCTTTATAGATAAATTTAGGCACGATATTATTCCACAATCTCTTCGGTCTGGGTTACCCGTATAACTTCTTGGGGGCTTGTTATCCCCTTTTTTATCTTCTCCCAGCCGTCCTGGCGAAGCGTATGCATGCCGAGAGAAACGGCTTTCTTTTTAATTTCGTCTGAAGAAGTCCTTTTAAGCGTTAACTCCCTTATAGGGTCTGTCACAACCAGTATTTCATAAATTGCGGTTCTGCCTTTATATCCTGTATATCTACATGATTCGCAGCCCTCGCCTTTATATATTTTTGTTTTTGATAAATCTGCTTTTGATATGCCCAATTCCCTGATAATCTCCTTATCCGGTTTTATTTCCCGCTTGCACTTCGGGCATATAACCCTTACAAGCCGCTGCGCAACAAAAGCAATAACAGAGGAAGACACCAGAAAGGGCTCCACTCCCATATCAACAAGCCTTGTTATTCCTCCTGCCGCATCATTCGTATGAAGCGTAGAAAATACTAAGTGCCCTGTTAAAGCAACCCTGATGGTTATCTCCGCGGTTTCATAATCCCGCACTTCTCCGACCATCATGATATCAGGGTCATGCCTTAACATGGACCTAAGGCTTTGGGAAAATGTCAAACCTATCCTTGGATGAACCTGCATTTGCACTATCCCTTCGATCTGATACTCAATAGGGTCTTCTATGGTTAAAATTTTCTTTTGCTTATCATTTATTTTACTTAATGCGGCATAAAGGGTAGTAGTCTTACCGCTTCCCGTGGGTCCGGTAACAAATATTATGCCATGGGGCCTCTTAATTAATTTTTCAAAAATTTCTAAATCACTTCCTAAAAGCCCCAGGTTCTCAAGGCCGTAAAATATCTTTGTGGAAAGCAATCGTATGACTACCGCCTCGCCGAAGGGTGTGGGCAGTATTGAAACCCTGAGGTCAACCTCGTCTTTCGCTACTTTAATCTTTATCCTGCCATCCTGGGGAAGGCGCCTCTCGGCAATGTTTAAATTAGCCATTATCTTTATACGTGAAATAATAGCGGGCTGAAAATTCTTTATATTCGGCGGTATCTTTGTATCATATAAAATCCCATCGACTCTGTACCTTATTTTCAGGTCATTTTCGTAAGGCTCTATGTGAATATCCGTAGCCCTCTCATTATAGGCTTCCAAAAGGATCTGGTTCACAAATTTTATTATAGATGCGTCTTCGGCCGATGCGATGATATCCTCGGTAACCTGCGCCTGGGCGCTGACCGCTTTTTTCTGCGGCATCTCAGGCGTTATCTTTTCTATCGTTTCTGCGCCGACGCCATAATATTTCTTTATGGCTTCCGTTATTTCACTTTCACCGGCTAATACCGGTGTTATGTCCTTTTTCAATAATAATTTTAAATCGTCTATCGTATGAATATCGAGTGGATTTGACATAGCTACGGTTATAGTATTTTTTTCAAGTTTAATCGGTATAAGTTTATAGTGTGTGGCAAATCTGGCGGGGATTGTTTCTATTGTCGGCAGAGAAATTTTGACATCTTTTAATCTTATATACTTTACGCCGAACTGTTCCGATAAAATACTGTATAACGCTCCTTCGTCTACAAAACCTAATCTTATTAAAATCGTGCCGATCAGGCCACCAGTCTTCTCCTGTTCCGACAAGGCCTGTTCCAGTTGCGCAATTGTAATAAGGCCTCTCTGCACCAACAACTGTCCTATAAGTTCTGATTCTTTTAAAGCCATAATCTTACCTCAAAATTACCATAATTATATATCAAATGCAAATCAAAATTCTATATACTCCACCCACAAATCGTTCAACTCATTCAAATCCCTTATATCAAACGCGTAATGTAACGCTGTATCAAAACTCTTGCCGCTTCTTAATTCTCGGCAGAATTCTGCAAAGGAAGACCGGCCATATTTCGTAATTAAAAAATCTATAACGCTCACTGCCTCTATGTAAAACAAATTGACCTCTTCTCTATTCTCTAATCTTCTTACATCGATTTGTGACAATTTATCAAGCGGAATAAATTTATTCTCCCTGATTGCTTTAGAGGCTATACCTGAAGCCCCGAACCTCCTGGCTTCTTCCTGATAACATGCCACTCCTTCCTCAAGCCAGAGAGGAACTCGCGCTCTCGGCCCGATAACCTCGCGAAAAATAATGTGTCCGATTTCATGAGGCAGGAGAGAATCGAAAAAACCCGCCATATGCGGAAATGCCCAGATTGTTTTTTCAATAGGCGAAGCCGCCCCGCCTGACCATTTCGCCTGTCTTACTTCTTTCAGATAGGTCTCTTTATCCGGATAGATATAAACTATAGCCCGGTCATCCCATGTCCAGAAGTCAAATCTATTGTATCCCAATCTATCAGTGATTTCTCTATAGTACCTTTCGCAATATTCCAGTGTTTTATCAGCGAATTCCTCGGGGATGCCTTCGTAATAATAAACTACAAAGTGATGCGATTTTTCCTCCCGGAATTCTGTGGTATGAGCAAAGGAAGTAATTATAAAAAATGAAATTAAAAAAATTGCAACATGAAATATAGTTTTATCTGTAAGCATCTTTTCTATACTTTACTCTGTATATTGTGACTTCTTTTAAAGAATCATCGATTCTGTATAAGATCCTAAAATTTCCAACTCGTATCCTATATCCATCATCGGTGGTAAGTTTTCTGCATCCATATGGACGAGGATTGCTTGATAAGGATAAAATCTTTTTTTTAATAAAATCGAAATCCTTTCCTTTGAAGCCATCGAGATCTTTTCGGGCTTTTGGTATTATCTTAAGATGATATTTCATGTTTTTCGCTTAAGATATTCATCAAAGGATATGGCAGATTCCTCCTGAGAACGCAATTGTTTGAGTTCAACAATATCTTCTGCCATTTCTTCCCTCTCCAGTTGCTCCTTTAGAGCTTTCTCCACAAAAAAGCCTTGTTTTAACCCATGGGTTCGGCAAAACTCTTTAATTTTTTGAATCAAAGATTTGTCTATTTTAATAGAAAAAACGTTCTTCATTCTATTTACCTCCATTACAAGTATACTATAAAAAGTATTATTTGTCAAATTAAAGTAAGCAAAAGATTACTTTAGAAAGATAATACTAAAGGTGACTTGCCCCCACGTTTTTAGCAATGACGGACGTAGTGAGGCAATAGCTATCTCTGTATCAAGCCCACCAACGATTTAACCGTAATACACCCCCGGGGAGTCCCCGCCTTCGGCGGGGCCACCCCGGGGGGGTATTAACTGCCTGCTATTTTTTCTTATGCTTATTATTATTGAGGATTTTGCCTTTTTCGAAGGCGAGGAGGAAGGCGCTTACTACGATAGGGTCGAATTGCGTTCCGGAATTGTAAATAGAAAAGGGGTCAGTAGAAAAGGGGTCAGACCTCGAAATTAGAAATTAGTCTTTCTACCTCTCTTTTAATAGTCCTATCTTTCTCTATTGCTTTTTCAATGTTTACCGCAGCTTTAGTTATAGCAGAAAAATTCATATTAAATATTTCGCCTATCTGATTATTTGTTAAAGATGTTAAGCGCCTTATAAGGTATATAGCTAGTTTTTTTCTTTCATAGGCCGCGTTCTGCTTATAAGTATTTGCTCTTTGCTCTTTCCATAGCTTTTTGCTATAAGATCTATTATTGCCTCCTGGGGTACATCTTCTTTTAATTTCTTCTTGTAAGAGATATCTTTAGTCTCAATCTGTCCTTTTAGGTCTTTCAATCTATCTTTTATGAATTTTGTACTGCCCAATATGAAACCTGCATATAAGTTTTTAAAGGGATTATCTTCATTTCCCATTTCCTCTTGTAGAAATTGGCGGTATTGGGCAGAGTTCATATCAAGGATTTCCTTTATTTTGTGTTTATCTATATATTTATCAGATGTTTTGTTATTAAGATAGCTCTTACAGCTGGACCATTTATATTCCTCTGGCAACCTTACCATCTTTGCTCTCAAGGGGTTTAGATGTATATATCTTGTAAGAGTAAGAAAATAATTGTCCTTATCTACTATTATGGATTTAAAGCGCCCTTGAAACAGATGGCCTATATTCTTTCGCTTTGTGTTGTAGTATGTAGTATATGATGATTTGATATAATGCATGATTTGGGAGATGTTAGGCTTTAAGGTCTCTATAAGAAGGTGGAAGTGGTTGGGCATTAATACATAAGCATAAAGGTGAAACTTATATCTTTCTTTTGCTTTTAGGATGTATTCCAAGAACTTATTGTAGTCGTATTCGCTTATGTATATTTTCTTTCTGCCGTCTCCCCTGCTTGTTATATGGTAGAAGAGGTTTTCACCTTGGAGTCTATAAGGACGTGCCATACTGAAATTTTATTAGAATTCTGTCTAATTGTCAATTAAATTCTAATTTCGAGGTCTGACCCCTTTCTTCTCTTATCACAAATATTAGATTTTTCGGACATTATAAGGGATAGGGGTTGGAGGAGGCTTTGAATACATATGCGACGGGATTTTTTAGTTCTACTGCTGTTCGGTAAAATGAAACGATTTTACCATTAACTCAAATTCTTTATTCGCTACATTAAAATCTTTGTCAAAAGTTCCAAGTGCAAAAGAATAGACATAACCATCAATAATTAATATAACAACACGGCCCTTAATTTCTCTAGTCAATTCTCTTATTGTTAACGGATATTTGTACACAATGGTCTTCGCTGGAAAATTATCTATTACTAAATTACTATTTGATAAAATTATTGCTTTATGAATTTCTTTCATTTCTTTAATGACGTATTCTTCCACATACTGTTCCAAATCTACATTAGCACTACCAGTGATATTGGTTAGCTCTTGAACTTGTATAGTAAAATTGCTACGTGGTAAATCACGTGATATCTTTCTTCTAAAAGCTGGGTAATCATATCTCTTGTCAGGAATCCACTCTTTATGCACACTAAATTTAAAAGGTGCGTATCCTATAGGTGAATTGATATAATATTTAGGCCTATTCTTTATTCTAGCTAAATCTGGTAGGATTATAAATTTATAAAAAAATATTCCACATAAAATTAGAGTAAATGAGGCAATGAATATGTATTTAATTATTTTTTTCATGACTATAATAGGTATTGTACACTTATTACCATATTTTTTCAATTAATTTGTTATAGAAATTAATTATATCTCCGTATATAAGTTCTGCTGTTCTTGTTAAGTCAATACTTCCTTCTACGCCAAAAAAGCCTCTATGAAATTTAAAATCGAAGGTTACGCTACCATCATCATTTAATGCAACTTTAGAAATACCAAGACTACTATCGCTTGATATACCCCAATCTTCATCTGTAAATACATTAGAATCTGCAAATATAAAGGAAGAGGCATTTATATTGCCATAAGTTATACCTAACTCTGTACCAACTTGAACTCTATCGGTTAACAATCCATTAGATATTAATCCTGGTTTAACACCCACAAATACATCATACGACCTTTCACTGCCGTTATTTATAGATACTTCCATTGCGCTACCTATTCCTAATCTAGGACTTAAAGAAGCTATGCAATCTAAATATTCCCATGCACCACCTTCGGCTTTTTTCTCAATTAACCATGTATTAATTGTATTAATAGTTTCTGCGCCGCTGTCTTGAAAGTTCTGCACACTAGTAATAATACTATCTCTCGTAATCCCTAGCTTCTCAAATGTTTCAGCAGTTGCACCAGAAGCGATATCTCGCGACACACCAGGTATAAATCCATAAATATACTCGCCAAATTCGCTAAACCCCTTTGCAATCCGCTCTCCAAACGTTAAATATTCGCCTGTAGCTGAATCAACGCCACTTATAATTTCCTGCAAAATAAGTAATTTATTGCTATCACCCAATAACTCATATGATGTAAAAGGTTCTTGACCACTATACTCTATTGATGTCTTTAGCGAAATACCATCGAAATCAGTATCGGTATAGTATGTCACTGTATTATCTCCAATGTCTATATTCTGTATTTGCCAATCCAGTGCCTCATTTCCTTGAATAACAGCATCTATGTATTCACCGTATGAATTATAATAATTAGATCCACCATCTTCTCTAGGCGTTACAATAAATATTAGTTCTCCGGTAGTAACATCCCTGACTTCTGCATAGTTTTGGAATCCGTTTTCAACTCTCTGGAATAAGACGTATTCGCCAAAGACTTGTTCTAGTTCTGCATCGGTATAGAAACCTAATTTATTATATGAATCGACTCCTAAATTTCCCATACCCCACAAATTATCTTCTTCTACTCCAACAGGTACCCAATGTCCATCTGGATCTCTTCTAAATTTAACCTTACCTACCTCAATTTCATCCGTATTTGTTACTGAAATATCTGCTTCTTGTTGTTCAGGAGTTACTTCTTGAAGTTTAAGCGAAAAATATTGTCCTATTGTATACCCAGAGCTAACAATTGCATTGACAGCAGTAGAACTAAAAAATCCCGTCGCATATGTATTCAAAGCCTCTTCCAAACCCCTATCCCTTATAATATCCGAAAAATCTAATATTTGTGAGATATAAGCAGCTTGTTGCCAAGCATAATTTGGATCACTCGGATCAGCATATCCTAAGAATGTTAAGACATTTTTTTCGAAATTATCATACATAATTTGAAATACATCTCTTTCTTCATTTGGCAATTCTGCTTGTATTCCTGCTTGTAAAGCCGTTGCAATTGCCGAAAATCCCATATTTGCTATCAAAGGATTTAGACCTAATTCTTGAGTTGTATAATCAAGTCCTATTTTTGTTATCCCTTGAGCCAGACCAAGCATTGCTTCTTCCCAAGGATTGCCCCCAGAGCTTAAACCAACTCTTAAACTACTCCTAATCCCAATCCCCGCCAAGTAGGAGATGCGAGGGTCGATGCCGAGGATATCGCCGATTTCGGTTACACCGATATAAGCGGCTTCGGAGATTATATTATATTGAATACTCTCCATAATCTTTTCATAAGCTAACTCATCTCCGCCTGCTGTGATATAACCGCCTACAAGCGAACCAGCGGTCATAGCAGCAAGGTGTGTAATATTCGAGTCTATGTCTGCGGCATCTCCTATCACTTCCATGCCAGCTATAGTACCAGACCTAAGTGCGCCTGCAACCATACCTACACCTGTGCCTATGTCTGCCATACCCATAAATAGACCTGACATAAGAGCGGAACCGATAAAATTAAGCGTCGGGTCTAATCCCATGCTTTCAAAAATAAAGCTTGTTCCTATATTAACTACTGTACCGATAACACTTGTAACTAAGGATGATGCTATAGTTTCCCCAACGAAAGGTGTAAATATTTCCCCTATTCCTGTCGCGATACCATGAACATAAGAAGCTATTGAATCGAATATATTTATGGCAGCGGTAAATACGCCTTCTAATGGAGCAAATATGGTACTTGCTATAGAGTTAAACACGTTACCTACAGCCTTAAAAACACCAGGTAGAATTACGCTGGCAAAATATGATCCAGCCATGTTGGCGTATGCCCACACTATATCCATTAAAGTCCCTGTTCTTACAACAAATGATATTGTTTGAATTACAACGTTAAGGGCGTGAAGCGCCATTCCAATAGGTTGAAGCCCAGGAATAAACATAAGAATGGTCGCAATAGGCGCTACTATCTTCTGGAAAAAGTTCACTATCCCCTTCCAAAAATCCTGCCACCAACCACTTCCGCGAATGTTTTTCTCCTGGAATTCGTTTAGGTATTTGCAATTTTCATTCTCAGTATTTATGATTTGATTCTTAGAGAGGACATATCCCTGCCATTCTTCCATGAATTCAGCGCGGGACATGGTTATATCCTGGCCATTAGCGCCTACGGAGAGATCTTTATAGGTAACTGTTCCTTCTTCTTCATTAATATCTACTAATACAACGTAGTGATTACTATTAACATGCAGAATTATGCTGTCATTCAGGGCTAATTGGTCTTTTAACTCGTCGAAATCTATTTTTTCAGCATATAGGATTAAACCATTTACTTCGGCAACCTTTGCCATAGCATACATTGAGATAAGAAGATCGCCTTCTGTATCCTTTGTAATTACACCTGTAAGAATATCTACCTTAATGCAGTCTCTACCTATATCTTGGAATGTTTTTGTTACGCCTTCTTTAGCCAATAAATCAATGATAGTCTTAAAGGCGCTGTCGCCGAAATGAAGGCTTTGTCCTTCAAGCCAAGCTAATATTGCATCGATGTCTTCCTGTGTAAGATTTATATCGGCGAGATTGCCTAAGGTAAGACCTAAGGAAGATAACATTGCCTCTTTTTCTGCATCAGTGCTAGATAAATATTGGTTAAAGAATGAGGTTACATCAGCAATGATATTTTGTTTCCAGGCTTGTCTATCGGTGTATTCCTGAAGGTTTTGTAGATATTGTGTTATTTCGGTTGGGTCTGTAGCAAAGAGGTCTTGCTTTGCTTTATTTAACCAGTATTCAAGTTCGGTTTGGTCGGGGTCGCGGCCTAAAACATTCCTATAATAGGAGTATATTACGGGCGAGCTTTCTTTTTGAACAATGTCTCCGAGTACGACATTGTAATCATTCATAAGCAAATCATTCATTGCCTGTGCTGCGTCGAGTTCTATACTCTCTCTTGCCTCGGCTAGCTGATTTTCTAAATCGATGTATGCTTGAGCTTCTTGTATATATAGATTTGTTTCATATTCATCTAATTCTCTGAATACTCTATCAAACTCACTCAGGTCATAAATACCTGGGTCATATTTAGCTTTTTCTCGCTGTAATCTCTCTCGTTCAGAATCAATCTGGGCTTGTATTGTTGTTACTTCATTTTCGATATTCGCTCTTGCTTCCTGTTCTGCCTGGTTAAGTTGAGTAAGCGCTTCTTCCCTTTGTGTCGCAATATCCTGGAGAGCTACCTGATAGCCTTCTTCCAACTTTAGCCTTGCTTCTACAAATTCTGTACTTAGGAGATTTTTGTCTTCATCATAGGTATATTGAACCAAAAGCGTGCCATCTTTATCTTCTACTCTGGTAGCATAACCTTCATCATAATAAGTAATAGAATGGTCTGCTGAAATTGTTTGTATAGGTATATCGTTACCTTGGTCATAAACGGTTGTTACTTTTTGTGAATCGTTAAGTTTGTAAGAAGGTAGTTCTTCTTTCAGGGTATCTAGATATGTCGAGTTAAACCTAAGAGGATCTAAGTCGATGTGTCCTTGAGGATTTTCGGGGTCATAATATGTTCTCGTCCCTGTTATATCTTCGGTCCAAATTAGGATACCTGAATTATTATATGCCGATGTTATATTATCCTCTTTGACCCTGACATAAGGGTCTAGAGGGTTTTCAGAAGATTTAATGTAGCTGATCGAAATATTATGGGCCGTATCAATAATAACTTTGGGCGTAATCGATGTATCTGAGGTCGATAAGTTGATCTTGTACTGGAAGTATTTTTTGCCCAATGACAAAATATCTGACCCATCCGGATTTGTTAGGTAATCTGACCAATCACTCCATGTATCATCAGGCGTAGGAGTATTGCCTGTCCGTGTCTGGAATGTAACATTCGTACCGGTAGGCGCTTCTTGGTCCCACGATATTTCATCAAGATCAAGGGCGTTAATCTCGATAACCTCTGATTCAAATGAGCCTGACAATGGATATTGGACTTGATTAACAGATGGAGGGACATCGCCGGTGCTATCTATATAACTGAGAGTAGCCCCATCAGCCTCTACTTCATAAACATAATGGTATATATCTTCATTACCGCCGCCTGCGCCATCATCTACTCTTTTTGCTTTTCCATAAAGCCTGACTTCTATTTTTGTGACTCCTGTCCATCCCGTGCTGTCT
>SDBU01001597.1_pt1 | contig 31853 bp, 26 predicted proteins | sample 2277071 | NCBI WGS metagenome assembly SDBU01 (sample SAMN10397929, study PRJNA504765) | marine sediment metagenome | isolation source: marine sediment core GS08_GC12, 126 cmbsf | place: Arctic Ocean: Gakkel Ridge, Loki's castle | collected 2008 | reverse complement strand
TATTTTGTAGACGAGGCAGGGAAGAAAGCCAATTTGGAAATATCCTCTGTGCTTTTCCAGAAGGTTCTTGGCTTGCGGATGGAAGCCCGTCCTCAGTCAGTCGGTTCTTTTTCCAAGAACTTGCAGGAGTTCGAGAGCGTCCGGGATTTTATCACCTCCTTCTCCATTACCGCCTTGATCGATTTGCCATTTATGGCATTAGGCCTCCTTGTTATCTGGTACATTGGAGGCAGTATAGTCATTGTTCACCTTGTAGCTATCGTGTTACTGTCGCTCTATGCCTTTCTTATCCAGGCTCCCCTCCAGAAGGCTGTTGAGAATTCACTTCAGGCTTCAGCCCAGAAAAATGCTATTCTGGTTGAAGGGTTGTCGGGTCTTGAGACAATCAAAATGCTTGGCGCTGAGAGCCAGATTCAGCGGGCGTGGGAAGAAGCAGTCAGTTACATCGCAAAGTGGAGTGCCAGATCCAGACTCCTCTCCTCGTCTGTCAATCACTTTTCTTATTTCGTACAAAGTATCGTGGTGGTGGCCGTTGTTATTGGCGGTGTCTATATGATTTCAAAGGGCAATCTCTCAATGGGTGGCCTGATTGCTTTGGTCATTCTCTCGCGGCAAGCTATTGGACCAATGGCACAAGCAGTCAATCTTGCTACCCGCTTCCATCGTGCCAAGGCAGCTCTTAAGACTCTTAATGCTATAATGGAGCTTCCCGTGGAAAGGCCGGCCGGCAAGACATTTTTGCACAGGACCGGGTTTCGGGGCGACATAGAATTGAAAAACCTCACTTTCTCCTTTCCTGGCCAGACAATAAAGGTTCTAAACAACATCTCCTTAAAAGTTTCTGCCGGTGAAAAAGTTGGCATCATCGGCCCCGTTGGTTCAGGGAAGACCACGCTGGGCAAACTGATACTCGGTTTATATGAGCCGAGCAGCGGCATGATAAGTATGGATGGAACCGACATCAGGCAGATTGATCCTGCAGAAGCGCGTCGATTCATAGGTTATGTCCCTCAGGATATAACACTCTTTAGAGGAACCATCCGCGATAACATTACTATGGGCACCCACGATGTTGATGACAACTTGGTCCTGCATGCAGCAGAGCTTGCCGGCGTCGATGAATTTGTCAAGAAGCATTCCATGGGTTTTGACATAGAAGTAGCTGAATTAGGCAGGGGGCTCTCCGGAGGACAAAGGCAGTCTGTCGCCCTGGCAAGAGCCGTGCTGCTCGATCCGCCCATACTTATTCTGGACGAGCCCACAAGCAACATGGATAACAGAACAGAAGTCCGGTTGAGAGACAATCTGTCCAAGGTAATTAAAGAGAAAACATTGCTTTTGATCACGCACAGGGCCTCAATGCTGGAAATGGTTGATCGTCTTGTCGTCATTGATGATGGTATTATTGTTGCGGATGGACCCAAGGCTTCTGTTCTTGAGGCGATGGGGAAAAGGGCTGCTTAAAGTGGGAGAACACAAATTGTCTGAGGCTGAGAAAAAATCGAAACTAAAAAAATTAAGCGAATTATTCTACCGTATGCCGGCTGAGGATATCGACCTCGCTACGGATATCCGGACGTCTATCCTGGCCCAGTCTCCCAGAGGGGGCAGGGCAATTCTGTGGATGGTCCTTGCTTTATTTGTCCTTGTTATTCTCTGGGCCTCTATCTCAAAAATCGAGGAAGTTACAAGAGGGGACGGCAAGGTTGTTCCTTCAAGCCAGATTCAGGTTGTCCAGAATCTGGAAGGGGGAATTCTTTCGGAGATACTTGTTAACGTGGGTGCTCTGGTTAAGAAGGGGCAACTACTGCTGCGGATCGATGAAACCCGGTTTTCATCGTCTTTTCAACAGAATCTCGTGAAGTATCTTTCATACAAGGCCAAGGCGGCCCGTCTGCAGGCTGAAGCCAACAGTACGCCCTTTGAAGTCCCGCAGGAGGTTGTGGCAGAAGCACCTGAGATCGGTACACGTGAACAGGAGTTGTTTGAATCCAGAAAAAGAGAATTTCAGTCGAGTTTGTCAATTCGCCAGGAGCAAATCAATCAACGTAATCAGGAATTAAAGGAGCTGAATAGCAAGCTTGTGGAGCTGACCCGGACCAATGCGTTTTTACAGAAAGAATTAGAGTTGACCAGGCCACTTGTCGCCCAGGGTGCCGTTTCAGAAGTCGAAGTACTCCATCTTGAGCGTCAGGCAAGTCAAATGCAGGGAGAAATAGAAACAATAAAACAGACGATTCCAAAGGCACAATCAAGGTACCAGGAGGCCCAATTGGCACTTAGAGAAGTGCAACTTGCTTTCTCCAATAAGGCAAAATCAGAATTAAATGACGTATTAGCGCAGCTTGGAGAGGTCTCTGCTACAGCCGTTGCGCTGGAGGACCGGCTCGAACGAACATCGGTACGCTCGCCTGTCAACGGCACGATTAATCGTCTCCTGGTTAGTACAGTAGGCGGTGTCATCCAGCCTGGTATGGACCTCATCGAGATAGTTCCCCTGGAAGATACGTTGGTGATCGAGGCCAGGATCAAGCCTGCTGACATTGCCTTTCTAAGGCCAAACCAGGAGGCCATTGTTAAGTTCACTGCTTATGATTTCACGATATATGGCGGCCTTGAGGCTAAACTTGAACACATAAGTGCCGACAGCATTACAGATGATAAGGGGTATAGCTATTATCTCGTCAGGTTGCGAACCAAGAAAAGCTATCTTGGTCCGGAAAGCAATCCTTTGCCGATTATTCCGGGTATGGTTGCATCAGTCGATGTCCTGACCGGCAAGAAAACTATTCTCTCCTACATTTTGAAACCTGTCCTAAGAGCCAAGTATATGGCATTAAGGGAACGCTGATGCCATGGCTATCCTATTAAGCAGCGCGAACAGGTCTGTCATAGACCGTTGGAAGGACTTGCTTGCCGATGAATACCAGTTCGAGGAGGCGACATCGGTGGAGCAATTGAGGACCAGGTGTGCAGAAGAAGAGTTTGACCTATTCCTCATTCACCGCCCACTCGTTGACATGGATACATTTTCAGAGATCCGCAGATTAGCCCCTTCAGGCAGATTTTTTCTACTCTCCGACCAGCCGAATGAAGAGGAGGGTCTCGCTTTCTTGAAATTGGGGATTGTAGGATACGGGAATACCTATATCTCGCAAGGGCGCCTTGCCGAGGCTGTGCGTGTCATCTCAAACGGAGCTGTCTGGCTGGGCCAGAAGGTTATGCAGCGGTTAATTGCGGAAACGTATGCCAGAGCAAAAGAAAGGGATGCATCAGATTCTGAGCAGAAATTAGCCGGTTTAACTCACAGGGAACGTGAGGTTGCCGAATTGGTGGCCCAGGGCCAGTCCAACCTTGAAATCGCATTCAATCTCAACATCACCGAACGAACGGTCAAAGCTCACCTTACCTCCATTTATGAAAAGACCGGTACCGGCAGCAGGCTCAACCTGGCCCTGCTGATCAACCAGGGCGGTTCCAAGTAAATATTCATATTCCTTCCTCATTGGCTCAGCTAGTTTGCATGATATCATTCCACAAAAAAACTGCCGGGAAAGAGTTGTCAAAACCCTTCCCGGCAGTCTTGGTTTGAATTATTAATTAGGAATCATAGCCTTCAGGGTCATCATCTCCCAAAAGCTCTGTGAGGTCACTAGTATCAATTATATCTTCAAAGTCAACGTTATCGAAAGTCACGCTGCCAATTTCGTTATTCCCACTGTCAAAGAGGACTATTTTGGCCTTTCCGCCATCACTTTCAATTATATTAGCGCCGAGATGATGGTAGCCAGGGACTCCACTGACGTTAATGTCATCACCCTGTGATCTGTTATAGTCCATAATGGTGTCATGACCCTTACCCACCATTTTAAATGTGTCAGCGTCAGCGCCACCGGTCAGGGTGTCAGCACCGCTGCCGCCCTTCAGGGTGTCATCACCGGCTCCGCCGACCAAGGTATCAGCCCCGGCAGAGCCCCTCAGGGTATCATCACCGGAGCCACCCTCCAGAATATTGGCTTGATCGTTTCCGAATAATTTATCATCACCGGAACCGCCCGTTACGTTCTCGAAATTGCTGATGATGTCGCCTTGGGCATCACCTCCACTTGCCGTATCACCTTTCAGATCAACAACAACACCTGCCGTGTCACCTTCATACGACAAGGTGTCATTACCGGCTCCGCCGTCCAGAGTATCTGCCCCAGCACCGCCATGAATAATATCATCGCCAGCACCGCCATCGATAATATCATCACCAGCACCGCCAGAAATAATGTCGAGGCCACTACTACCAACAATAACTTCAGCGGCATCTGTTCCGGTAATATCGCCATCAGCATCGAATGTTACAACTATTGGTGCTGCTGTTGAGGGGTCACCATCGCCATCTGTAACAGTGGCATCAATACTCAAGGTTGTGTCAAATCCTAGAGACTCTCCCGAGCCTGTAATAGCTTGAACTCTATAGTCACTACCTTCTTCAGCGGTCAAGACCAGCAGATTGAAGGTACTTGTAACAGTACCCCCATCATTACCCGCAACAGTATCGATCACATAGAAGACATCACTACCGCCTCCAGATCCTGTCCCAAAACCTTCAATTACGCCTTGGCCAACCGCGGCTCCGAGGTTTCCAGATTCATCAACATTATATGCCTTCCATACAGCATTCTCACCTTCATCCAAATGATCAAGTGTGAGTTTAACATAGTTAACCGGTTTAAGATTCAGATCTGTTGCTGGGTTATCAACATCCTTAGGATTTACATCCGGCTCAGCGAACCATAAATTAAGTGTTTCAGATGTGTTTGTATTACCATCCTCACTTGCAATGTCTTGTCCCTTACCGACCCCTAAACCCTGGTTGGAGGCATTCACTGTATCTGGGACTGGATTAACCGATTCATTTGTTGCATTTACGTATATCATATGATCTGCATCATCAGGGATATTGTTGTTATCAGTATCAGGGAAACCTTTCCTGGAACTCACATCAAAAAGGGCCACATCCAAGGTATTACCACCTTTAATGCCATCTCCCATCACGACATCAAAGGCACCTGAAGCCCCATCAAGCGCATAGGTATCACTTAAAGTGATTGTATAAGTCTGATCGGTTAATTCTAAGGTAAAGGCGGCATTTTGGGTACCATCAATCACTGCTGACCACGTATTTGTCGGTTCATCAAAGGACCAAACCAGACCAGTATCGCCAGAGGTTAGCTGAGTGATGCCGTCAGCAGCATAAACGGGGGTTCCCGCCAGAAGTCCAAGTGTAACTGTAGCACCGTCAACGTCAGCCCCAAAAACCGTATTAAGGTTGGCAGTGAGGCTGTTGCCCATTTCATTGGCAAGGATACCTTTAACCGGTGCGATGGAAGGTTCAGTGTCAGCAACATCTATGTAAAGGAAAGCTGAACTCGTATCACCGTCAGAATCTTTAATCGTGTACTCGACAGAGTCCTCCTCAATCAGTCCGTCGTCCGTTGTATGTTGTACCTGCGCCGGTGGTGTGTAATCGTAAGAACCGTCAGCATAAATAATGATTGAACCACCTAAAGCAGTAGCCGTCGCTACGCCAACAGCACCGCCAGTAACACCTGTCACCTCAAAAGGATCTGCACCGGGTATATCGTTGTTAGTGACATTGCCTGTATAAACAGTCTCTTCACCCTCTGTGACAGCCGCCTCGCCTTGATAGTGCTCGTCAACAACAGCCACAGGTTCAGTATCAGCAACGGTAATAGTCAGGGAGCTGGAGGCAGAATTACCTTCATCGTTTGTAATAGTATACGGGAAAACTTCCTGGATAGTGTCCTCTACTCCATCATCATTTGTATCATGGTCAACTTGAGGAGGAGGCACGTATTCATATGAACCATCACTGTTAATGGTAAGCTGGCCTCCAAGGAGTGTACTATAGGTGCCTGGAACGCCATATGTTGAACCATCAATCTCAATAGAGGTGACAACCATCGAGCCATCACCGGAAGCATCATTATCCAGGACATTTCCTATTTGGACATTTGCCTCTACACCCTCTGTTGCTTCAGCGTAATCTGGTTTGGCAGTCGGGATTATTGGCTCAGGCTCGGAGGGTTCAACAGGCTCGGGTTCAACAAAAGGCGGGGCAGGCTCCCCGGGAGTACCTGGAAGTGGGTCTACGGTGCCAGGTGTGGTCCCTGTTGTTTCAGGACCGGGAGTTCCAGCTATGACCTCTTCACCTGTCGGGTCAACCACGAAAGTCGGATGTCCGCCACCTGCCGCTGCAACTCCACCCGCAGCAGTAGCTTCCATGTCCAGATCACCTTCCTCCCCAGCCAAGAGGGCTTGCTGAATCTGTTCAGCCTCGGCCGCAGCTTCAGCAACGTCTTCGGGGGTAACCCCTCCATACACATCCTCATCAAGAATAATATCACTCATTCTGCCGATGTCTAGCTGTGTCTGGGCAGGGTCATCTAATACGATGGACACACTACCGTCACTCTCGGTAATAATTCGGTCATCAGCATAAACGGGGCTGTTCAGGGCAAGAATACGCATTGTCCCATCCGGTGATATGGCCTTTACTGTTCCGTAAAGGATAGAAACCTTACCAATCACTTGATTTCCTGTCTCGGTTCCTGGTGTGTTTGCGATGTCGGCCATGGTCAATCCTCCTTAATATTGGCGTGAATTTATTAAACTTTTACGTAACTCTTGGTGTGCATTATATATCTTGTCTTCCCACTGTCTATTGTACCTTGGTACAAGGCTTTTATTTTTTTGAAAAAATCTGATGAAGCTCCCCGCAGTCCCGATAAGTCGGGACGGGGTATCAAAGCGGAATTCGCCGAAGCCAACCCGACTTCGCCATAGTTGCCTTGGCTACGACGGCTGAATTGGCGACGGCGCGCTGCAGGGTATTCTGGCGAAGGCGAATAAAACTCGTAAAATGGATGAGATAGGCTCATGGTGTTAAGATTTTCTTCAGACGTCTCCAAGCCATCATAAGTGGCTTTCCTAATTGCTTGACTTTCCTCGTATTATGCCTGACTATGAGACGCGGGATAGGCCCTCGGGCAAGTGACCTTACTGCGCCCAAGCAATCCCGTGGGGGTGATAGATGGAACGCGACTTTAAGAAAGAGATAGAAGAAATCCTTGGTCAGATGCAATGCCCAAAGGATTTTGAATGCTATAAGTCCGGATTTGAGGCACTTTGTAAAGCAAGATACGTTGGAGGTGAACTATTCCTGGAATGCCTGGAAAGGACTCCTCAACGTTGTAAATTCTCATTGTTTCTTGGGCGCTCACATTTGTGCCAATGCCCTCTTCGTGCCTATATTGCTAATAAATTGAAAAAGTAATCTATACCCTAACGGCTTGTCCAAACGTGCCTGTATCCCAAAACATACCCCGCGTCCCTTTATAGGCCCTTCACAATGTACCTATTACAAATCTCTGGTGCGCCGGTGTTGAGCAACCATTCTATCCGTCCTCTTTGCCTGAATGTGGTAAAATCATTCTTTTTCTGTTTAGTGGTTTGGAGCCCCCCAAATATGTCGGTTTCGGGACAAATCGGCATGAATTATGCATAAGTTACACAGCAAACCATCACAAGGGAGAGCATTATGTGGTCAGACCTCTTTGTTGCACTGAAAGCAATGAATTTCAAACAGGCGCACACGATCCTGTCCGATATCGATGTTTTGACGGCTTTCATGAACCCCTGGGTAATTGCTGTCACGGTCATCATCTGCATTGTTCTACTCATCCGCCGTGGAGACAGGGCCGTGTTGACTTTTCTGTCGTTTCCTGCGCTTATGATCCTTTTTCAGAAGACAGTCCAGGACATGGATGTCATGGAATTGGAACACGGTACCACGAAGCTACTCATTTTCGTTGGTGGATTTCTGTTCATTGCCGGAATAAATGTTTACTTCCACTTTGTTCGTTGATTTCCACCGCATTCCCTAACCCCATATTCCTCGTGTGCGAAATAACAGCCTCTGTCTGGGGGCCTGTTTACGATTGTAGGTCCCTGCAGCCCCGTCAAGACGGGATCTCCCGCCACAATTCCGGCGGACAGGTCCGCTGTGCTCCGACAAACTACAGGGTATTCTGGCGAAGGCGAATAAAGATCCGTGACAAGGAGGCAGCGCAGAGAGTTGCCAGTGCGGTCAGGAAAAAGATTACAAAGGGCGAATTGAACCTTGAAGCGCAAAAGAAAAGCACGCTTTTCTGGAATATTCGGACAAATAGTTAAAGGACTATATTAAGGAAGTGCGGCAGCTATCCACATTTGAACGGTGCAGGAAGCCCTTCGCAAATCATGTGCCTCTGTCTGCAAATAGACCCCGGAGAGAATCAGCCATGGGGAGGCCAAGTAAGAAAGGCCACAGGGTCTCTTCTTGACTGTGCAAGGAGGGAAACGAGAACCTGTGGCCTTATGCGGGCTAAAGGAAATCCGGGGTTGGGGTCATTTTTCTCTTCTCAGGCATCTTTTTTTTGGGTGCAGAGAGAAAATTTGTCGCCACCGACTCTAGACTTCCCTCACCATATTCTTATTCTCATACCTAAAAAAAACTTTGGGAGATGGTGGAACCCTCAAGTTTGGCTAACAGGACATCGCACAGACCTGTTCCGCTATCTTTTGAGCACAGACAACCCGTTCCTTCTCTGGCACATTTATATTTATTGTATCTGTTGCCAAGTCCATCTCCATGGTTCCACCGTGTCTCTCCACAATCTTGCGAATGAGGTACAGGGCCGTGGCACGGAGTTGGGCCTCTTCGCCCCTTGACCATCCAGTACCCTTTCTTAGGCTTTTGCCACGACAGGAGGATATCATCTTCGATGTACTCCTTCCTGTGTCTCATTTTGATCGGAAATTTAACTACACTTTACATAGAACAATACCAATTGATTGCGGGGAGAGTAATCCATGACAACACCTATTTCTTAGGGGAGAAATACCCATTTGTTGGGGGAAAAATACTAGGGCAAACCCAAACAAAAAGGGGGTGATTCTGTCGCACTCAAGCCAAGGTCGTGGATAGACCGGTTACTCAACACCGGCACACCAGAGCTTTGCTACAGGTACATTATGGAGGGCCTATAAACGAACGTGGGGAATGTGTTTAGGGTGCAGCCAGGAAAAACTAGGGGACGTCCATTGGATTATTAGTTTCTTGCCCTCGAGGTGAAAGATCAAGGTTCAAGGCCAAGGGCGCAAGGCGAAAGGCGTAAGCGAATTAGCCACAGAGATTATATGTTGGCCACAGACGGACACAGACAGTTATTTGGCGGACCCCAGTGAAATGGTCTTCGAATTTCACAAGGCGCGGGCGGCTGCCGAAAAAAAGAGCCCTGTTGAAACAGGGCTCTTTGGTGTAACCAACTGATTTTATTATGGTGCCGAAGGCGGGATTTGAACCCGCACGGGCGTAACCCACTGCCCCCTCAAGACAGCGTGTCTACCAAGTTCCACCACTTCGGCACAATATAACCCATCTCAAAAATGCGCCTAAGTCCCCATGGCGGCGTTGCGGTTCGGCTCAAAATGCTCATCCCGCTACGCGGGACTCAAAATACTCAATCAGAGCCTCTGCGTGCTCGAGCAATCCTCCGCATAGCAAGGGATCGCGGGCGAGAGGACTTTATTACCAATCTCCAGGTTCTTGAGCGGTTTTACTTTCTCCTGTCTGCTCTACTGTTTTTGCTGCATCAGCCTCTTCAGCCACGGGTGGGACCGGAGCCTCTGGTGTAGCCCGCTCTTCCTGCTGTGTTGCCGGAACACCTATCTCGGACATGACCGATCTGCCAGACCGATGGCTTGAGACATAGGCCAGTCCCAAAGAGGTGAGCATAAAGACGATAGCAGCTGCCGTTGTCAGCCTACTCAAGAAGGTTGATGCGCCTGTGCTTCCGAACAGGGTCTGACTCCCTCCCCCTCCAAAGACTGCTCCCATATCTGCCCCTTTGCCGGTCTGCAAAAGAACAATAAGTATCAATGCAAATGCTACGATAATGTGAATAACAATGATGAAAGTTGACATATAAAAACAATTCCCCCTTGCTTAAGCTTTATAACATCTAAAACCGAACAATGCCTGCAAAGGAATCAGCATCCAGACTGGCGCCTCCTACTAGTGCACCATCAATGTCGGCCATGGCCATGAGATCGCCAATATTTCCAGGCTTTACGCTGCCACCATACAATATCCGAAGATCCTTTGCAATCGAATTTCCGCAGGCTGTTTCCATCCGCCCCCGGATAAATTCGTGCACCTCCTGGGCCTCATCGGTGGTTGCTGTCTTACCCGTACCGATGGCCCAAACTGGCTCATAGGCAATGGCCAGCTTGTGAACCTCATCGGAAGTCAGACCCTCCAGGCCTTCTTCCAATTGCGTTTCAACCACAGAAAAGGTCTGATTCGCTTCCCGCTCAGCCTCAGATTCTCCAACACATAGAACAGGGATCAGGCCTCCAAGGAGGGCTGCCCGGATCTTCTTGTTCACCGTGGCATTGGTCTCGCCAAAGTATTGACGCCTCTCAGAATGCCCAATGATCACATAGGTACATCCTACAGCCTTCAACATAGGGGCTGAGATCTTTCCGGTGTATGCCCCTTCCTCCTCCCAGAACAAATCTTGCCCTCCTACATGTATGACCGACTCTCTTACAATCTCTGCCACAATCCCAAGGGCTGTATAGGGAGGGGCAACCATAACATCTACATCTACAACGTCCGAGACCAAGGATTTCAACCGGCTCGCCAGCTCAGCGGCTTGCGGACCGGTCTTGTACATCTTCCAGTTTCCAGCAATCAAGGGTCTCCGCTTTTCCATGGCTTTGGGCTCCTTCATGGGCAAAAAGTGCGGGACAAATGGTACAGGCTCTTGCCACGCACCGTAAGCTCCTTGCCTTTCTGAAAGTATCTGATCACAAGGTTAAGAATCTCTCCGCGTCATCTCCTTTATCATAACTACAGCATCTTCCCCGGTTTCCAAATAGTGCCCCTCACGTCGACCAGCGTCACAAAAGCCTATCTTCCTATAAAGCTCGATAGCCGCACGGTTGGACGGACGAACCTCCAAGAAAACTTTTTCAGCACTATGTCCTTTGGCTAATCTGAGGCAGTACGCAAGCAAGAAGGTTGCCGCACCACGACGACGGTACGCCGCATCCACGGCAAGATTTGTAATATACATCTCTGCTTCAAGAAGCCTGAAGCAAAGGTAGGCAATAACTCGGTCTGGTTTCTCCAGTTGTCCTTTTTTTATAACCAGACAGTGTGAAGTCTCTTCAGACAGCTCTCTTTCGAAAGATGCCCTATCCCACGGCGCTGGAAAAGAGGCAGTTTCAATATCAAGCAATGTATTAATATCTGCCTTGGCAAGACAAGACAAATAGCAATCTCTGACCCTCAGGTTCTCTTGTTTCCTTTCAACACTCCGCTGGCCAATGCAATACTCTTCCTGCCATAGGTCTGCAGGCTCGCTGCAAGCTCGCTCAAGTCTTTGTCTTTTCGCATTTTGGCAGCTCGGATCACCACGGGAAGATTCACACCGGTGAGAACCTCAATCCGGCCTTCCTCAAGGAAGGAAAGGCTGAGGTTGGATGGTGTCCCACCAAACATATCCGTCAGAATAACTACGCCTCTGCCCTGGTCAACCGTCTTGATGCCGGTGCTTATCTTCTTTCTCATCTGCTCAGCACTCTGGCTTAAATCCACGGAAACAGCAGTGGCTGCTCCCAGAGGCCCTTCCAGGATCATCTCGGCCGCCTCAATAAGTGCTTCTCCAAGACCACTATGGGTAACGACAACAATTCCTATCATAAATCCGACTCCCAACAAAAAAGAGTGCCTAAAGTTAAATGAACAAGACCAGACTTTTACAATAGTCTCTTCAACCCCGCCAGCCTGAACGATGGAGGGCAGCCCTTCAACTTTAGCTCACTTTAGACACTTTAGTTCACTTTAGCTCACTTGGTTGCTAACTCAACTCAATGTCTCTATGAACCAAGCTGACGTGATCAGTCTTCTTGTTCAAATATTCGAAGATTTCATCAGAGATCACAACGGACCGGTGCCTTCCGCCTGTACAACCCACCGCCACGGTTAAATAGGATTTCCCCTCTTTTTCGTACAAAGGTATCAGGTAGTCAAGCAGATCTAAATATTTTTTCAGAAAAATTTGGGTTTCGTCCCATCTCTTCACAAACGTCTGCACCTTGGGCGACGTGCCATCAAGCGCCTTCAATTCAGGGACAAAATAGGGATTCGGTAAGAAACGGACATCGATGACCAAATCCGCGTCATGGGGAATTCCGTACTTGTAACCAAAAGACAAGAGATGAACCCCTACGTGCCCAGTCTGAATTGCTTTAACCACATGGCCCAAGATGACAGCTTTGAGTTCATGGACATTGTAATGCGAAGTGTCAATAACTTTGTCAGCGATTCCCTTAAGTCCTTCAAGTTGTTCTCTTTCATTATGTATCGCTTCCAGAAGGCTCCCCCCTTTAGCCAGGGGGTGCTGCATCCTGGTCTCGCTGTACCGCCTCAAGAGCATTTCTTCTGAGGCTTCAAGAAAGAGTATTTCGAACCTATATCCTTGCTTGCCCAGCCTGTCCAGGACATCCGAATATGTTGAGATAAAATCCTTTTCTCTTATATCCATCACCAGAGCTAGCTTAGAAATCTCCGAATCGCTCCCTGTTCGAAGTTCCAGGAACTTTGGCAACAGTACGACAGGCAGGTTGTCCACACAGAAGAACCCCACATCCTCCAGTGCCTTTATAGCCGTACTCTTCCCAGAGCCGGAAAGCCCACTGATGATGACAATCTTTCCTCGTTTCAACAATATCCGTATGGCCCCCTGTAACCGGCTGGAAGGCAAAGCTTATTCTGCTTGAAAACGGGCGACCGATGCGGCCCAGCTTCACAATTCTTGGTCTTCGTCGGCAATTACCATGTAGAGCTTATGTCGGTCGGCAGCAGTCATTAGCCGCTGCCTAAAGGCGGTGTCTTTGAGTAATCGGGATATCCTGGCAAGCATTTGCAGATGAGCGCCCGTCGAATTTTCGGGGGCCATCAACAGGAAGAAGATGTGAGCGGGCTTGCCGTCGATGGCTTCAAAGTCAACGCCCTTGTGGCTTCGTCCAAAGCCGATCAACAACGACTCGAGAGACTTCAACTTTCCGTGGGGAATGGCGATGCCATCCCCAATGCCGGTGCTGCCGAGACGCTCACGTTCCAAGAGTACGCGAACCATTTCCTCCTGGGCGACCCCTGAGGCCTGTGCCACGGGGCCCGTCAGCTCTTCCAACACCCCCTTCTTGTCAGTAGCATTCAGTTCAGAGATGATGGCCTCTTCTTTCAGAATGTCTAATATTTTCATGTTAGATATCGTGTTCATTGGATTTATTAATCGCTTTGTTCCCTTGGTTATGAAGTTCGTGTTTCTTGCGGCAGAAGATAAATCCGAAATACGAATATCGTACTGTCTTCAAGGCGTAAGCCGCAGATGCGAACTTCCGATTTCGTGGATAGCGCGAGGTTGCGCCTGACGGCTTGAGGAAACGCACTTTGTGTCGGATTAACAGTTTATCCGGGTTACGAACTGGGTCTAATCAATCCATAATTGCCGTCTTTGAGACGGTACAACACGTTAACCTCTTCGCTCTGAGAATTGGTAAAGACCAGGAAGTTGTTATTGCCTACGTCCATCTGCAAAACCGCTTCATCAACGTCCATAGGTTTGTAATCGATATTCTTTATTCTGACAACTCTGGCCAGCGTCTCCGGACTCAAATCCCCCGGCAACGCTTCCTCTGCCTGATCATATCGAAACATCTTAGATCTTGCAGCTGTTGACCGACGTTTCCTGAATTTTTTCTTATTCTTTATAATCTGCTTTTCAAGCTTGTCCAAAGCCATATCTATGGCCGAATACATATCAGAGGTTTCCTCGTGACCATTTACTATGAATCCATCTGCACTAATGTTTATGTCGGCTACGTGACGGAATTTCTCCACGGTTAGTACCACGTTTGCTTTGGCAGGATTCTCTACGTACTTATCAAATCGATCCAACTTTTCACATGCATATGCTTTCAGTGTTTCCGAGGGATCAAGGTTTATGAAAGTCACCGACGTTTGCATGCTGATTAGCCTCCCCGTATCCTTTTGCGTTTGTTAGATGGCAGAACGCCGAGCATCTCCCGGTATTTGGCGACTGTCCTGCGCGCTATATTAATGTTTGAAGACTTCAAAATATCAACCATCTTCTTGTCACTAAAGGGTTTGACCGGATCTTCAGACTCAATAATCCGCCGTATCTCTTCCTTGACGCTTGCTGAAGCAATCGCGTCTCCGTCAAATCGATCAATAGCACTGTTGAAAAAGAACTTTAATTCAAAAATGCCCTGAGGGGTATGAACGTACTTGTTCGTAGTAACCCGACTCACAGTCGACTCATGCATCCCAATGTCTTCAGCCACGTCCCTCAATACCATCGGCTTCAAATGGGTAATCCCCTTTTCCAGAAAATTCCCTTGATAACGGATAATACTTTCAACCACCTTGTAAATGGTTCTCTGACGTTGGTGAATGCTGCGAATCAACCACACCGCAGACCGGAGTTTATTCTGGATATACTCTTTTGTATGACTGGTGAACTCCTGTCCTCCGCTATGTAAAGCTTTCTTATAAAAAGAGCTTATGCGAAGCTTCGGCATGCCATCCTCGTTTAGGAGAATAACAAATTCATCCCCCACCTTGTGCACAAAGACATCCGGACTAATGTATTGAGGCTCTTCATCACTGAACTGCCGGCCTGGTTTGGGCTCCAACCCGGTGATAATATCGACAGCAGCAAGGACATCATCAAGCTCGACACCCAGTGCCCGGGAAATCGCCTTGTAGTTTTTGTTCTCCATATGCTTGAGGTGATTCTGGATAACCTGAACTAGAATGGAATCTTGCAACCCCAGCTGCCCGACCTGAATCATTAGACACTCTCCCAGGTCCCGAGCACACACGCCCGAGGGATCATAAGCCTGCATCTTACTTAAGACGCTTTCCACCTCAGATGGGTCTGTCTCGGTCAGGGTTGCAAGCTCATCAACAGTAGCCTTAAGATAGCCATCCTTGTCGAGATTGCCAATGATCGCACTGCCAATCCTTTCATCTCTCCTGTCTGGAAGGGAAAGCAGAAGCTGCCACTGAAGGTGTTCACTCAAGGTCTCCCGTCGGGCCAGGAAATTTTCATATTCTGGGGCTTCCCGTTCCTCAGCTTCAAAATAGATGGACCCAGGGGCATTGTATTCTTGCAAATAGCTGGACCAGTCGATATCTGCTTGAGCCGTTTCCTCCACGGTCACTGGCTTTAACGGAGGCGGCTCTGGCGGGACATCTATCGGCTCAGCAGGAGCACCACTCTCAGCAGGCACTTCCACTGGCACATCCTCAAGAACCGGATTTTCCTCCATTTCCTCACGGATAACCTCCAGCAGTTCAAGCCGTGACAATTGCAGAAGCTTGATGGCCTGCTGAAGCTGGGGTGTCATGACCAGCTGCTGGGTAAGACGAAGTTGTAGTCGAAGCTCTAAAGCCATTGTCGGTTAACGTCCTATAAAACGTGTCACTTTTGTACCTGATAGGTTATGCCGTCGCAATAGAGTTGTCCGACATGGAGTAATGGAGTGTTGGAGTACTGGAGTACAGGGGAAAAAAACATCTCTAAATCCATCACTCCAATACTCCATTACTCCAGTTGTCTTGTTGGGGCATGGCCCCTATAGCCTGAAGCCCTCTCCCAAATAGACCTCTCGAGCCAGGCTGCTCGAGGTGATAGCCTCTGGAGATCCTGATTCAATCAGTACCCCCTCGTTCAAAATGTATACCTGGTCACAAACCCCTAAGGTCTCCCGAACGTTGTGGTCTGATATGACCACCCCGATGCCTCGCTCTTTAAGCTGTCCGATCATCCTTTGTATATCAACCACGGCGATAGGATCAATACCAGCAAAAGGTTCGTCAAGGAGAATAAATAGAGGTGTGTTTACAAGGGCTCTCGTGATCTCAACACGCCGCCGTTCCCCACCTGATAAGGTATAAGCCTTTCGTTTCGCCAAATGTCCGATATTCAATTCTTCCAGGAGTTCCCGGAGTCGACTCTGCCTTTCAAATCGGGAAAGAGGAAGTGTTTCCAAAATTGCCAGGATGTTGTCTTCCACGGTCAACTTTCGAAAAACCGAAGTCTCCTGTGGAAGATATCCTATCCCTTTGCGTGCCCTAATATACATGGGGTGTGAAGTGATGTCCTCTCCATCTAGGAAGACTTCCCCCCTGTCAGCCCTTACGAGTCCAACGATCATGTAAAAAGTTGTGGTCTTTCCAGCCCCATTAGGACCGAGGAGTCCAACAACTCGCCCGCTTTCTACCTCAAGCGTCACCGAGTCAACCACACGCTTGCCTCTGTAAGTCTTGACCAAATCCTTAGCCAGTAATCTTGGCATTACTTTGTCAAGCCACCCCCTTCTTTGACATAGAGTATGGCCTCCACCTGGTCTTCGCCAGCTCCTTCCACCAGGCTTCGATTTTCAGCTCGAAAGAGCGTGATCTTTTTCCCCCGGACTACGTTCTTCCCAGACCATACCTTTGGGTCTCCTCCGCTGAGCTCCAACACCTTTTGGTCAGCCAGATAAACCGCCTTATCCGCCACAGCTGTCTTGGTCTTATTATCAAAAACAATCTTGACATTGCCTTCAGAGATCATCTTCTCGATCGTGCCCCCCCCTACTGATGTATCTCCGCCAGACTTATAAAAAATCCTCATGCGATCCGTCGTAATAACAACGTCATCGTCTGTAGCCACAACATTTCCTGAAAACTCAACTAAGCTCATCTTATGGTGTAATTCCAGTCTATCGGCCGTAATGTGTATCGCGGTCTCAGACCTCCCACGTTCTTCGGGCCCTGTGATCTGAGGCTCGGCTAAGACAAGCCCTGACGGATACAGCATGCACAGCAAAACAATCAACACAGCCCGTTTCACCTTCTCCAGCCTATTCATATCCTCAATCGCCAATCTTCAGCCTTCAACCTTGCACCTTCAACCTTGAACCCTGAACCTTGAACCCTGAACCTTGAACCCTGAACCTCTAACTACAAGGTAAAGCTTTCAAAGACAGCCTTCACACTCCCCCACACCACAACTTGTTCTGTTTGAAGATCAAAGGTCATGCTCTCTCCAGTAATCTCCATGCCATCTCCCTTGATAAGAACCGGCGTCTTTGTAAACATGGTGTGGGTCTTGTGTTCGTAACATAGCTTGTCAGTATTCAGCTCATATCGCTCACTTTGTGCGACAACATCCCCCCAAACTTCCATATCCTTCGTATCGGTCAAAAGAACCCCGCCACGACTGCTGAGACGTATGGTATTGCCATCCTCAAGAAAAAAGGTGGCAAGAATATCTTTGAAAACGGTTTTATTATCTGCTTTTTCGTATAGTGCAGACTCAGCATCAAGCGTCCATTCCTTGACGCCGTCTCGAGTTGCAACGTGGTGAATACGGTTTAGGCTCGCATCACTACTGTTTTTCGGCAAGACCGAATGCAAGGCTCTGGGCTCCTCTCTGAAACGAAGATAACTCACTAATCCAAACCCAATCCCGGCAACTGTCAGGCCTATCAAACAATAAAGGACTGTCTTGACCTTTGACATCTACAACCTCTATTCACTCTACTATTCGGATGATGACACCTTAGGTGATAGTGCTTCACGTATTGCCTTCAGCTCCTTTAGAAGTGGCCTCACGCTTTCCAATGGCACGGAGTTGGAACCATCACAAAGGGCACATTCCGGATCCTTGTGAACCTCAATGAAAATCCCGTCCACACCGGCGGCAGCAGCAGCGCGGGCCATCAACGGCACAAATTCCCTTTGTCCCCCTGAGGTCTTTCCTGCACCCCCTGGAAGCTGAACGCTGTGGGTAGCGTCAAATATGACAGGCCATCCCAGACCCTGCATGATAGCCAGGCCCCTGAAGTCAACCACCAAATTGTTATAGCCAAAAGTTGTACCCCGTTCGGTCACCAGGACCTGACGATTACCCGTAGAAATCACTTTTTCTATAACATGCTCCACATTCCATGGTGCCAAAAACTGCCCTTTCTTGATGTTGACAGGCTTCCCAGCTTCAGAGACAGCTATGATGAAATCGGTTTGCCGACACAAGAAGGCTGGAACCTGCAGGATGTCCAACACTTGTGAGGCTGGGCCGATCTCATGAAATCGATGTACATCAGAAATAACTCGTATGCCATATTTGTCCTTGATAGCAGATATGATCTCCAGGCCCTTGGAGAATCCCGGGCCTCGGTACGAACCGAGTGAGGTCCGATTAGCCTTGTCATAGGACGTTTTGAATATGAAAGGGATTTGAAGTTCATCGGTTACATCCTTCAGAAAAGCCGCGGCCTCAAAGGTCGAATCATGGGTTTCAATCACACACGGTCCTGCGATCAAGACCAGAGGGTTTCCATCACCGATTGCGATCTCTCCCACATTAACAATATGACTCATTCAAAGCGTCTCGAGACTTCTCTGTCGAAGGCAATAACCGGTGCTGCCTGACAGGCTGAGAACCTCCACTCGGTCTGCAACATTTAACGATACTCACCAGCGTGAACAAGAGAAACTCTAACTTACGTTCCCGCAAAAGTCAAGAATCAGCATAAAAAACAGAACCAGTACGAAAAACGACCCGAAAAACGACCTTGATTCTTTACTGGTGAACTGTTATGTTCGCCTTCTATTTGGCAAAGTACTACTGGATATTACTGGATATTTATGGCTCATAGGAAATCGAAACCTTCAAAGTTTTTGTACGTTCTAATCGCACTTCTTTTGTGCGGATTGGTGATTCCATTGGTATGGATAATCGCCATTGGCTTTGAAGGGGAAACGCCTATATTTCAAATCGAGAGTCCCATCCATACCATAGGCAGATCTTACACCCTGGAAGGGCGGGCCTCTGATCAAAAGAGTGGGCTCCGGAGGGTGTGGATAGCAATTCTCCAACAGGGAGAAGAGAGGATTCTATTTGATCAGACGTATCCCTCCAAGGGTTTTTTGAGAAGAGGCCTATTACAAGACCAACTTGTTTCGGTTGACATCAACATGGGGGCACTCGGTCTTGGCGATGGAGAGGCGCTTCTCAGGACAGCTGTGTGGGATTATTCTTATCGCAGCTGGTGGTCGGGAAATCGGAATTATGCAGAACACAAGATCCTGGTCGATACCCAGCCGCCGACTATTGACGTCCTTACCCGCACCCACAATCTGAATCAAGGCGGCGCTGGATTAACCATCTACCAAATCTCTGAACCCGGTACCGTCAATGGTGTCCAGGTAGCTGACAGGTTTTTCCCCGGCTACACTGGATTCTTTGACGATCCCAATTTGTACATAGCTCTTTTTGCCATACCCCATGATCAAGGCCCGGAATCAGAACTCTATGTGAAGGCTACAGACCCTGCCGGCAATAGCCGTCAGGCCCGATTCACCTATCATATCAATCCAAAAAAGTTCAAAAAGGACACGATCACCATCCCAGATACCTTTCTCAGACGCAAGATACCTGAGTTTGAGCGTGCCTTAAAGATAGACAATCCTTCTGCATCGCCTATTGAGAAATTCACGGCAGTCAACCGGGATCTGCGCCAGGCCAATCACAATACCCTTAAAGATACTTGCAAAAAGAGCGAGGCCAAGCAATACTGGGAGGGCCCATTTCTCAGGCTTCCACATTCTGCACGAAAGGCCGGGTTTGCCGATCATCGCAAATACGAGTATAATGGTAAAATTGTAGATGAGCAGGTCCATCTCGGAATAGACTTGGCCTCCACCGGCCACTCACCAGTGCCTGCTGCCAACAATGGACGCGTTGCACTGGCCGAATACCTGGGCATTTATGGCAAGACCGTTCTCCTGGATCATGGTTTCGGCCTTTTTAGTATGTACGGGCATCTCAGCCGAATCGAGGTTGCAAAGGATCAAGTGGTCTCCAAGGCAGATGTGATCGGTTATACGGGGATGACAGGTTTGGCTGGAGGCGATCATCTACATTATTCGATGATAGTTGCCCATACGTTTGTCAACCCAATAGAATGGTGGGACCCAAATTGGATAAAGCACAATATAACCGATAAGCTTAAAAGGGATTAAACAGACACAGTGAGTTGAAGTTGACTGGAGATATCGATTGACGGAGTGTTGGAGTATTGGAGTATTGGGTGGTAAAACCCGAAAGAATTATTCCTTTATTCCTCGAAACCTATCACTCCATTGTTCCAATACTTCAATTCGGACGCAGCCCCTAAGTTTTAGGCACTTTAGTTCACTCTACAAGTGATTTCAAAACCTCTCTGCGAGCCAATTCTTGGCCATTTTGTCAAGAAGTTCTTGGCGAAGCAAAGGGCAAAAATTGTAACTGTTTGAGGGCGTTAGCCCGAGTTTTACAATTTTACCGGAGCGAGCTTAGAACTCCTCAAAATGGGCAAACCGGCGAGAAAAGAGGTTTTGAAATGGCTTCTAGACACTTTAGACACTTTGCTGGGAGAGGAACAATGAAGCGTTATAAGGTGAATAAGACCTACGAGCAGATCAACCAAAAGATCAGGGACGGCAAGGTCGTTGTGGTCACCGCTGAGGAGATTATTGACATCTTGAAAGAGAAAGGGCCGGTCAAGACCGCCCGCGAGATAGACATTGTGACCACCGGCACCTTTTCGCCCATGTGTTCATCCGGGGCCTTTATCAATTTTGGCCACTCTGTCCCCACGATCAAGGCTGCCAAAGTCTGGCTCAACAATGTTCCAGCATACGCCGGCCTGGCTGCGGTGGACTGCTATATTGGGGCTACTGAACCATCTGAGGAAGACCCCTTGAACAAAGTCTATCCCGGAGAATTCAAGTATGGTGGTGGCCATGTGATTCAGGATCTTGTTGCCGGCAATAAGGTTCACCTCAAGGCGACTGCCTATGGAACCGATTGTTATCCCAGTCGGGGTATCGAGAAAGATATTACCCTGAAGACCGTCCCACAGGCCATCCTATGTAACCCGAGGAATGCGTATCAAAACTATAACTGTGCAATAAACTTAAGCAACAAGACCATCTACACCTATATGGGCACGCTTCGCCCGAATTCAGGAAACGCAAACTACTGCTCTGCTGGGCAACTTAGCCCCCTGATGAACGACCCGTATTATATGACCGTCGGCATAGGCACTAAGATCTTCCTTGGAGGAGGCCAGGGTTTTGTCACCTGGTACGGCACGCAGCACAAACCCAAGGTCAAGAGAACCAAGAAGGGGGTTCCCCTGACCCCGGCCGGTACCCTGTATGTGATGGGTGACCTGAAAAAGATGAGCCCGAAGTGGCTCGTAGGCGTGAGTATGCAAGGGTATGGCTGCTCAATGTCAGTCGGCTTAGGTGTGCCCATCCCAATCTTAAATGAAAAGATTGCAGCATATACCGGCATTTCGGATGATGAGATTTTTACTCAGATTGCAGATTATTCACACGACTACCCACGTGGCATATCAAAGAGTTATGGCAAGGTCAGTTACGCCGAGCTCAAGAGTGGCACCATTCGATTCAAGGGCCAAGACGTCCCGACTGTGCCTCTCTCGAGTGTGGTTCGGGCAAGGGAGATTGCTGAGACCCTGAAGAAATGGATACAGAAAGGGAAGTTTACCCTAGGTGAACCCCAACAGTTGCTCCCCTCGGTGTAGCTGGTGGGTGATAGATACCCGATACCCGATGCTGGTTGCATGATGCCAGGAAGAAAATGATCGAGCCGGCGGCATCTGGCATCGGGTATCTAGTGTCTCGTCTCAGAAATAAGTTTCATTACTATGAGGCCGGCTGAAAGTCTTTTCCGAGCGACATTGAGCATTTTCGGATTGAGACGTCAGCTGAGTGCAGCGTTAAGAATCATAAGCTGTTTGAGGGCCTTAGGCCCGAGTTGCAGCGCTCCGGTTGCGCCTGAGGGCTTGAACAGAAGCACTGCGTGCATGATTTAGCGGAACGAAGCTGACGTCCCGAAAATGGTCACGGAGCAAGGAAAATGGCTTGATAGCCCAGCCATACTTTTTAAACAAACTTGTGAGACACGACACTAGCTTCGGCTTGAAGAAAGGTAACCCATTAAATTGAAGGAAAATAGCTTGCCCGAGAGTACCGTCCAGCGAAAAAAGCACATCCTGAGGGAATATGGAGAGGCGATCCTCATCGCCGTCATCCTTGCCCTTTTTATCCGCACCTTTGTCGTACAGGCGTTTAAAATTCCCTCTGGTTCCATGAAGCCGACCCTTTTGATTGGGGATCATATCCTGGTAAATAAATTTATTTACGGGGTGAAGATTCCATTTTTGAACTTCACCCTTATCCCGATCAAGGACCCCAGACAGGGGGATATCGTGGTATTCAAATTTCCTGAAGACCCCAAGAAAGATTTTATAAAACGGGTCGTTGCCGTGCCTGGCGATAAAGTCCAAATCCGCAACAAAAAAGTTTACATTAACGACAAGCCCATGGAGGACCCCTATGGCACTCATCTGGATCCCCATTTTATCCCAGCCGGGGCTCGCCCGCGCGACAACCTAGGTCCTGTCACCGTTCCACCTGATTCCTTCTTTGTCATGGGAGACAACCGTGATCACAGTTACGACAGCCGGTTTTGGGGGTTCGTGGACCTGTCAGCAATCAAAGGGAAGGCCTTTATCGTCTATTGGTCATGGAACAAGGAAAACTCGGGATTAAGGTGGAGGCGATTAGGAAGCCTTATACACTGACTCTGGCATGCCTGTCCGCACGGAGTCATGGCGATAGGGCCGGTTCATTCTTTCAGGGCTGGAAGCCCCTGTGCCATCCGCGAAGCATAAGTATCCATCTTCTCAAACAAAATTGAGCCACCCCTTTTTTTGATGATCCCGTAAATAGTCATCAGGCGGACGGCAAAGTAAAAAGCTCCAGATGCAAGGCACGCGCTTCGTTTAAAGCCGCTAGGCGCAGTCTTGAGGAGTGAGTCGTACTTACGGTACGACGCAACGATTCACCCCGTTAAATCGGCTCCGCCGTCTCGCGCAGCGAGAATTTAACAGGGCGGGGATGAGGCGTAACGCCGCAGATGGACTTTTTACGAAGGCGTCATTTTTTGTCTTGACCTGTTAAGGACCATAGTGCTATTTGATCATCGGTTTCGATGCAGGGAGGTTAGCAAGTCAGTGGTTGTAGACTGCATAATGGCAGTAGCTTTGGTAAGCCTCTTTACCAATTAGGTAAAGAGGCTTTTTTTTGGGGAGGCAACTTGTGACACTTGCCAAGAAAGACATTCTTGAAATGGAAAGTCTTTCCGTTGACGAAATTCAGGCCATCCTGGACACTGCGGAAACCCTGAAAGAGATATCGACCCGTGCTATAAAAAAGGTGCCCACCCTCCGCGGCAAAACCGTTATCCACTTCTTCTATGAGCCGAGCACCAGAACCAGAACTTCATTCGAGATTGCAGCAAAAAGACTAAGTGCCGATACTGTGAGCATTTCGGCCTCGACGAGCAGTATTGCCAAGGGGGAAACCCTGGTTGACACCGCCAGGAATCTTGAAGCCATGAACCCGGATGCCATTGTTCTCCGCCATCCGGCGGCCGGGGCACCTCACCTGCTGGCCCGACTGGTCGAGGCTTCCGTAATTAATGCCGGTGATGGTATGCACGCCCATCCCACGCAGGCTCTTCTGGACATGATGACGGTACGGGAGAAAAAGGGCCGCCTTGCCGGACTCAGGATTGCCATCATCGGTGACATTGCCCATAGCCGGGTGGCCCGCTCCAATATCGTTGGCTTCACCAAGACAGGGGCAGATGTTATCATAGCCGGACCACCTACCATGATCCCGATGGGGGTCGAGACTTTAGGGGCACATGTTACGTATCATGTTGAGGAGGCGATCAAGGATGCAGATGTCGTTATGGTCCTGCGTATTCAAAAAGAGCGCCAGCAGGCGTTTGTGTTCCCTTCTGAGCGAGAATACGCACAATGTTACGGATTGACCGAGGAAAAGCTTGCTGGAGCAAAGGAAGACGTCCTGATCATGCACCCTGGACCGATTAATAGGGGTGTTGAAATAGCCCCTGAGGTTGCTGATGGTCCTTACTCGGTCATTTTGGAACAGGTTACCAATGGCGTGGCCATTCGAATGGCACTCCTTTATCTTCTTTTAGGAGGTCCACGGTAGCTGGGCGTTGCGGAAATCCTACAACGCATTGAAATTGTAGATCTTTTTGTGGCACCTGATTTGTGCCATTCAGGGGGCCTGGGCCCTACGGGCCGGAGGCCAATTGGGGGGAAGCCCCTAAGTTCGCTTATTAGGTTAACCCAACAAACACAACAGATTTAATAATGTGAATCGGTTATGGTAACTTCGAGATACTTGATTAAGGGCGGACGTGTCATTGATCCAGAGACGGGCGTGAATAGCGTCATGGACATTGTTGTAGAAGATGGCAAAATCACTTCGATTGGCAAGCGAAAAGCACAAAGGACAAAGGCGAAAGCAGAGGTCATCGAAGCCTCTGGCAAAATCGTGACGCCGGGACTTATTGATATGCATGTTCACCTCCGTGAACCAGGCCACGAATATAAAGAAACCGTTGAAACAGGCTGCCTGGCTGCAGCCCACGGGGGATTTACAACCATATGCTGCATGCCGAATACAGACCCGGTCAATGACAATCAGTCAGTCACAGACTACATAGTCAAGAAAGCAAAAATGGCTGAAAGCGTGCGTGTCCACCCTGTGGGGGCCATAAGCCGGGGACTCTGTGGGGAAAGTCTGGCCGACTTCGGGGAGCTTAAGGCGGCGGGTGTCGTTGCTCTATCTGATGATGGCAACCCTGTGATGAACGCTCAGTTGATGCGGCGCGCCCTGGAATATGCTAAGGGGTTTGACCTCTTGGTAATCGCCCATTGCGAGGACCGAAATCTCACGGGGGACGGGGTGATGAACGAGGGGATTACAGCCACCCGTTTGGGGCTTTCAGGCATACCAGCCGCCGGAGAGACGGTAATGGTGGCCAGGGACATTGCCCTGTGCGAACTCACGGACGCCCCCCTGCATATTGCCCATGTCAGTGCCGAAGGCTCAGTAAGACTCATTCGTGAGGCCAAGGCTCGAGGACTGCCAATAACAACTGAAACCGCCCCCCACTATTTCTCCCTGACCGAAGAGGCCATCGCAAACTATGATACAAACGCCAAGGTTCATCCGCCCCTTCGCACCGCCAAGGACATGGATGCGATCCGGCTGGCCCTTGCTGACGGTACGATCGATGTCATTGCAAGCGACCACGCCCCACACACCAGTATCGAAAAAGATCTGGAGTTTGATCAAGCCGCAAATGGCATGATCGGCCTCGAGACCTCTCTCCCCTTAAGCTTGCAATTGGTGGAAACGGGTCTCATTAGCTTAGATAACCTGGTTGCCAAGATGTCGATCAACCCTGCCCGGATCCTGAATTTCACCCACATTGGCCTGAAGCCCGGCAACCCAGCGGACCTGACAATCATAGACCCAGAAAAAAAATTCACTGTTGATACCAACACGCTTCGGTCTAAGAGCAGAAACACCCCTTTCAATGGCTGGGAACTCAAAGGCAAGGCAGTTCTGACCATGGTGGGTGGGAAAGTCATTTTCAAGGAAGACTGATGCCGAACCTGTTAGTTGTCGATGATGACCTGAGCATGCGTGAGATGCTCGAGGTCATGCTAACACCAGAGGGATATGACGTAGAGTATGCAGAGGACGGCGTTAAGGCGATCCAGATGCTGAAGGCCAAGGAGTATGATCTGATCCTCTGCGATATCAGAATGGAACCTGTAGGCGGGCTCGAGGTCCTCCGTGAGGCAAAGGGCCGTCTGCCCCAAACCGTGGTAATCATGATTTCAGCATATGCGACCACCGAAACGGCTGTGGAGGCCATGAAAGAAGGAGCCTATGATTACATCCCAAAGCCTTTTAATGTCGACGAGGTGAAACAGACGATCAGGGACGCCCTCGACAGAAGGACCCTTGAATTCGAAAAGGAGGCATTGGACGCCCAGCTGAAAAAGACCTTCCACTTTGGTCGCATTGTAGGTAACAGTCCGGCCATGATGAAGATCTACAATGCAATCAATCAGGTGGCTGACACGCGAACCAACCTGCTCATTACCGGAGAGAGCGGCACCGGCAAGGAGTTGATTGCTCAAGCAATGCATGAAAACAGCGCAAGAAAGGACAAACTATTCACGGTCATTCACTGTGGCGGGATTCCAGAAACCTTGATGGAAAGCGAACTATTCGGCCACAGAAAAGGGGCCTTTACAGGAGCCATTGATCACAAAAAGGGGCTTTTCGAGGTAAGTGACGGAGGCACGGTATTCTTGGATGAGGTCGCAGAACTCACGCCTGGTGTCCAGGTGAAAATCCTGCGGGTAGTGCAGGAAAAGGCATTCAAGCCAGTGGGAGAGACACGGGATGTTGAGGTAGATGTGCGTATCATTTGCGCCACGAATAAAAACCTGGAAGACGAGGTGATTGCCGGAAATTTCAGGGAGGACCTCTATTATCGCCTGAACGTCATTCATATCGATGTGCCTCCCCTCCGGGAACGGAGGGAGGACCTGTCAGCCTTAGCGCAGCATTTTCTGGAAAAACATGCCCGCGAGATGGACAAATCGATCCACAAACTCTCATCTTATGCCCTTGATATGCTCGCCCGATACGATTTCCCCGGAAATATCAGGGAGCTTGAAAACATGATTGAACGAAGCGTGGCCCTTGAGACCACCAATGTTATCCTCCCTGAAAGCCTTGCCCTCTCCACCTACAAAAGGGCTGCAAAAGCCCCGAAAGAAGGGGAACTCTTCGACTTTGATATTCCTCCGACCGGCCTCGATCTGGACGCGGTCATGGCAGATGTGGAACGGCGTTACTTGGTGAGAGCGCTGGAGATGGCAGGGGGGGTGAAGCAAAAAGCCGCGGAGGTTCTGGGGATGAGTTTGGAAGCTTTTCGATACCGATTCGATAAGCACCAGTTAGGCTTGCCTTCAAAAGAAGAATCGAGAAACCGTTGAACATCAACGGCGTAGCGTTGAAAATCAACGGCATCGCCTGCAATCGCATGGCCATCCATGTTGAGCGATTCAAAATTGCGGCGGAAGAAATCCGCATAACCAACTGTAATCTTTTTGCTTTTTAATGTTGCTCCAACAAAAATCAAACTGCGTTAAAACTTGGTACGCAAATTGCTGTCTATATGGCTGGAAATTGAATCTTTATCTAAAAAGGAAGGGGGTGAACCACAAACAAAGAGGTTTTTTGGACCGAAAAATTGATTGACGGCTATTCTCTACATAAAACAGATTTGACAGGGAGGTGAATGAAGATGTTACAGAAACTAATCAAGAAGAACGAAAAGGGTTTTACTCTGATTGAGTTGATGATCGTTATTGCGATCATCGGTATCCTGGCAGCTATTGCCATCCCGAACTTTATCAGCTATCGAAGACGCTCATACAACGCAGCGGCCAATTCGGATGTCAAGAACGCTTACACCTCTGCTCAGGCGTATTTTATTGATAATCCGACTGGATCGGCGGATTTACCTGCGTTGACAGGCGCCGGATACAGACAAACAACTCAAGTAACCCTAGCCGCCGGTGGAACGCAGGGTGATTTGGTAATAACAAGTTTTCACGGTGCAGGAGACAGGACCTATACGGCTAACTTTGAGGGAGTCATTACCAACGATTAAGCATAAACTGAATCGAATCGAAAAGCGGAGAAATAGGGAATTATGTTTCTCCGCTTTTTTTATGGAAATTTGAGCAAAAGGATCTTGCCTTGCATTCTTTTTTGGAGATTTCCTCAAGAAAAAATCTTCCAAATATCAAGGCGCTTCTCATTTATTTGGCCCTAATATCAGCACTGTATGCGCCTGTTGTTTTTGGAGGAAAAAGCCTTCAACCGGCGCTTTACCAGCCACACGGTGTAGTACAGGGATGGCCTTATGGGTATGAAGGTAGAAAACCTGTAAACACATTCAATGTCGACCTTGCTACCCCTGCTTATTATGAGTGGCCTATCAACAAGCTGATTGGTGATATCTACAAAACCGGTTCTTTACCCCTTTGGAACCCATACCAGGCAGCAGGTACGCCACTTGCGGCAGATTATAGCACCAGGGCGTTCTTCCCCTATCAGATCCTGGAAGATTTGAGCCCGGTCTGGATGTGGGACTTTTTTATGTTGGGCAGGCTGTTGGTGGCAGGTTTTTTCTCCTATCTTTTTCTTATGCGGGTCGGCCTCTCCTTTCCAGCGGCATTGTTGGGCGGTATCTTCTATATGTTTTCAGGGACAATGGTTTGGTTTATCAACCTGGAACAGATGGCCAACGGAGCCATGTTGCTTCCAGTGCTCTTGTACAGTCTCGAAGTGACGGTCCGGAGGCCAGCGAGGACACAAATTGCCGTTTCTGCAGTAGTCTGTGCTTTGGTTTTGTTGGCGGGGCAACCAGAGGTGGCACTTTATATCCTGTTTCTCGGGACTTCTTACTTCATATTTAGGGCACTGAGTCTGTACAAAGGTAAAAGGTTCCTCTCCCTCAACATTAAGTTGGCCTTCATTCTTGCAGTGGGGCTCGCCCTTGCAGCGCCTTTGATCTTTCCCTTCCTGCAATTTGTTTCTTCCGGCTACCATCTTCACCGTCCCCGTGTAGGAATAGGTACTCAAGGCGTCCCAAATTGGAAGAGAGCCTTTGCCGCCCTGACCCCAACAGCTACTGAGATACCGGCTGACCCCGAGATACTACCGGAAGTGCTGGCAAGGTTTGATGACGGTGACGAGCGGCCTATGTATTTTCGGATCTTTGCCACAAAAGGTGTATGGGACTGGATGGGGGGCTACACAGGAATCTTATCTGTATTTCTGGCGCTGACGGGCATCTTCATAGTTCTTGCCAAGAGGTCTGCCGAATGGAGGGGCATGATTCTTTTCTTTTCTTGTTTCGGTGCCGCGATATTCCTGAAGAACTTCGGAGTAAGGCCTTTTGTGTGGTTGGGATACCTACCAATATTCGACATAGCATGGGGCCCGCGATGGGCAAGCCCTACATGGGTATTTCCTTTTTGTATGGCAGGGGCAATCGGGTACCAGGTAATTCTTAGTTGTAAGAACCACGTCTACGGTGATATCCACATCAGCGAAGAGAGTGCGTCTGGGGCAATACACAACTCCAGAGAGATGGCCTCCGCAAAAGCCCCACACCGATCTTTTACTGGCGAGAGCTCCGTCATGTCGAGCGTGCGCATGTATATCCAAAAACGCTTGCATTATTTGCCGTTGATTGTATTCCTCATATTCTTGGCACTTTACCTTTGGATACCCCTTCCAGGGGTAGTCGTGCTGTCTTTGAAGAGAAACCTTCATTTTAGTTCCCTCTCGGCCCCTTACATTATTCCTTCCATGCTCGCCGGCCATTTGGAGACCGTCTTGGTCTTGACGGCGGCCCTGATCATGACAGTCCATTATATGAGAACGGGAAAGGGCATTTATGGACTCATAGCGCTTGCGGTACTGGAGCTGTGGTGGGCGATCCCCAGGGGATACAATCACCAGTGGCTTTACCTAAAGGCAATACCCTTCGTGGCAGGGCTTGTTTTGGTATTTGCACTTTACAAAGAAAGATGGCGTTTGGCGGCGAGTGCCGCGATCTTTTTTTTCATAGCTTTCCTGTGGCTGGACTTGAAGGCACCTTACGGGTTCCCGGACAGGTACAACCCTTTTAGAGAACCTCCATACGTGGAATTCTTAAAAGAAAAAGAAGGTCACTTCCGGGTTATGGGTGGCTATGGAGTGCTGTACCCAAACTATTCTAGTGCCGTCGGTCTGCAGGATGTAAGATACATAAGTGCTCTAATGATTCCGGCCTATCAACAGTATCGTTTCGAGCATCTGCAGGTAGTTTTGGACAACGAAGAGGTAGCCAGTTCTTCGTTATGGTTTACGGGAAGGCCTGAGCGCGTCATAGCTCTTTATGACGACACTATAGGCAGATACTTCAAGATTGTACGCCGTGGTATAGAAGAAGACATAAGAGAAAGACTCCCCTACTATTCTCTCTTGGGTGTGAAGTACATCCTGATGCCACCTCAGATTGAGCTTAATGAAACCCCGTCGCTTGAGGGGAAGACGGGCATGCCTTATCTGCCGGTCATTTACGACAATGAGATCAAGATATACGAGAACCCATATGCGCTTCCGAGGTCTTTCATAGCCTATGATTTTGAAATGGTCTCTTCGAGAGACGCTCAGCTCAATCTACCAGGATATCAGGTGAGATCTCAGCATCCGATCGTTGGCCAAAGGTCGGAGGGCCGGCAACATGAGAAAGAAGGAGCCTCTATTGAAGAATACGGATTCAACAAGGTTGTTATAAAGGCCAGTCTCGAACACCCTGGCCTGCTTGTTCTGAGTGATGTTTACTTTGACGGATGGGAGGCGTATGTTGATGAAAAACCGGCCCAAATTCTCAGGGTCAATCGACTCTTGAGAGGGGTCTTGCTGCAAAAAGGTAAGCACAGTGTGGAATTTCGATATATGCCCAAAGCTCTGAAACTCGGCGCAGCAGTGGGGGCTGGAGGCTTTATCGTGGTTGTTGTATTATTGATTCCGTGGAGAAGACATTATAGGAAACACCGATAAGAATACAAAGGACAAGACACTGAAATTATTTGGATCAGCTAACACGAGCATGCGATCCATGTCATATCGTACTGAAAGCATTATAATTCTGTTACCGTTTTTTGTCTACCTCTTTACCGCCTGCCCCACGATTTATTTGGGAGACAGCGGCGAACTTACAGCAGCCGCATTCTCCCTTGGCATTCCACATAACAGCGGCTACCCCCTTTATGCCCAGCTGGGAAAACTGTTCTCCATGGTGCCGGTCGGCCCTATAGGGTTCAGAATGAACCTCATGTCAAGCCTGTTTGCCGTGCTCACGGTTTGGCTCGTCTATTCGTTGATCCTCAGAATCACATCATCGAAGTTGTCGGCTTTTAGCGGAGCACTCTTTTTGGCGTTTGTACCGGTTCTCTGGTCTCAGACCGTATCAGCAGAGGTCTACACCCTTCACACCTTTTTTGTGGCACTGCTGATAAGGCTTTTGTGGTGGTGGGATGAAAACAGGGAATTCTCCAGGATAGCCCTCTTCGTCTTCGTTACTGGGATTAGCTTTGGCAACCATATGCAGACTGTCATGTTGGCCCCAGCAGTCCTGTTCATAGTTCTCTCTGCAGATTACAGAATATTATCCAACTCAAGAAACTTTCTTCTTCTCTCCGCAGTATTTCTGCTTGCTCTCTCTATGTATGTGTACCTCCCGATTCGCACTGAGGTGGGGGCGGCAATCCGCTGGGGTGAACCAAATACTCTCGATCGGTTTATTTCACATGTAACTGCCAGCACCCATCGAGAAAGCTATGTCTGGACCAAAAGTGCCCTGGAATATGTGGTTCGAGCCAAGGATACACTTCTGTTGATCGTCAATCAATTCGGTGCGCTGCTATTGTTGGCCTTGTGGGGTTGGCTTAAGATACGGCACCTACGTTGGAAAATGTTCTTCTTGGCAGTCATCGTCTTTGATTTGGTCTATACCGTATTTCTGAATATCATTTCTTTTGAAATCACGCCATTTACTCTTCCCACCTGCGTTGTCTTGACCATACTCATCGGGATTGGAATCGCCCAT
>SDBU01001596.1_pt1 | contig 31855 bp, 29 predicted proteins | sample 2277071 | NCBI WGS metagenome assembly SDBU01 (sample SAMN10397929, study PRJNA504765) | marine sediment metagenome | isolation source: marine sediment core GS08_GC12, 126 cmbsf | place: Arctic Ocean: Gakkel Ridge, Loki's castle | collected 2008 | reverse complement strand
CTGCTCGGGGCGGATGGTGTAGAGCAGGGCGGAGATCTGCTGCTCTGCGGGCAGATCAAAAAGCCAGGGCAGCGGGCGAACGACGAGGCAGTCGGCCTCGAAGCCCGGCTCGATAAGGCCGATGCGGTCGCCCAAGCCGAGGGCCTCGGCTGCCCCCCTGGTAAGCAGCCACCAGGCCTCGGTCGAGTCCGGCACCGAGTAGGAACCGCGCGGAATCCCGTGCACCTTCAGGGCCTTGGCGGTTTGCAGGCACTCGACGGCCACCTGGGGCATGAACGGTTCGAATCCGGCGGCAATGCTGCTGCCCAGGGCTATGGGGACCCCGGCTTTGCGGTGAGCCATGTAATCCATCATGCCGCTTTCCAGGAACAGGTTGGCGGTGGGGCAGTGCACTATCGCGGTTCCGGCTTCTGCGACCTGGTAGCGCTGCGGCTCGGTCAGACAAACACCGTGGCCCAGCAGGGTGCGCGGGGTCAAGAGACCCACCTGGGCGAAAACGTCGACGTCGTCGAACTGATCGGGAAACTGCTCACGGACCGCCGCCACTTCCGCGACCGACTCGGCCACGTGCGTCTGGATGTAGCACCCGAGCATGTCGGCAAGGGTCGCAGCCCCGCGCATCAGCTCTTCGCTGCAGCAGGTGGCCATGCGCGGATTGAAGGCGTAACGGAGCAGGCCGTTACTGGCTCCGTGCCATTTGGCGGCCAGCTCGCGCGATTTATCCAGGGCCTCGTCCGCTGGGGCGCACAGCTCCGAGGGACAGTTCACGTCGTTGAGCATCATCCCGTAAAGCGCCCGAAAGCCGCGCCGGGCGAAAACGTCGAACGCCCGATCCGTAGCCTGGGGGAATGGGCTCCCGAACGCGGCCGCGGTCGTGGTCCCGTTGGCGATCAGCCCGGTGACGAAGTCATCAGCCAACCGCTCCGCGAAGTCAGGGTCTTTCAGCCGGGCCTCGGCGGGGTAGACGATTCTCTCCAGCCAATCGAACAGAGACAGCCCGTCGATCCCGCGGCGATCCCACTGCGGAAGGTGAAGATGGGCGTCGATGAACCCCGGCAGAATCCAGCAGCCGTCGCCGCCGATGAGGTCGTGCGCCGCTCGACCGGTTGGGAAACCGGTTCCACAGGAGCCGACCTCCGCAAACCTCCCGTCGTTGATGCGTACGATCGCATTCGCGGTGACGTCGCAGACGCTCGCCGTGCGGGGCTGGAGCAGCCTACCACAAAGCGTCTTCATGATGTTGCCCTTCCCTAAGCCGCTGTCCACCAAGGGTCGAAAGGTCGAAGGTCAGAAACAATGTATCTGGTGCGCCGGAGGCGATCAAGAGTGGCGAATGGCGGGAGAAACGTCGAGAAGTCGAAACCTGTTTTCGACGTTTTATGGGCCATTCACGGTGCTTGACGGGCGCGGCGCCGTCCGCTATCGTCACGTCGGTCGTATGCGATGTCCCGCGCCTATGAGCGGAAATGAACGGAGGATACCCTTGGGATATCACTGCATTGTCTGCGTCAAACAGGTTCCCGACACCGCCCGCGTCACCGGTGAGGCGATGAAGGCGGACGGGACCCTGAACCGCGCAGCCCTCCCGGCGGTGTTCAACCCCGACGACCTCCACGCCCTGGAAGCGGCCCTGAGCGTCCGAGACCGCCACGGCGGAAGCGTGACCGCGGTGGCCATGGGTCCGCTGGGGGCAGCCGAAGTGCTGCGGGAGTGCCTCTATCGCGGTGCGGATCGCGTCATCCTGCTAAACGATCGCCGGGCGGCGGGCAGTGATACCCTGGCGACGAGCTACATTCTCTGTCGGGCAATCAACAAGATCGGGCGGTGCGACCTCATCTTCTGCGGCCGGCAGGCGATTGATGGAGACACCGCCCAGGTCGGTCCGCAGCTAGCCGAGAAGCTCGGGGTCGCCCAGGTCACCTACTTCGAACGGTTCGTCGAGCTTGGGGATCGACCGGCTGGAAACCGATCCCACACCGCCCGTATACGGCGGAATGTGGGCAACGGGTGGGAAGTAATCGAGGCCAAGCTGCCCCTGCTGCTGACCGTGCTGGATAGTGTAAACGAGCCCAGGCCGGCTAGAGCCAGGCGGGTCATGCAATACAAACGGGCCCGTACTATGGCGGAGATCGGCCGCGAGGTCGCCAAAGCGATACCCGACGCCACCGATGAACAGCGAGATGCGGAGCAGGCTGCCCGGCTCGAGAAACTCAAGATGCGAAACCTCGTGATCCAGCAGTGGGACCTCGACGATATTGACGCGGATCTGCAGTGGTGCGGCATCTCCGGTTCGCCGACCAAGGTCCACCGCGTGCAGTCGATCGTGTTGACCAAGGAGGGCTACACGGAGATTCCTCCGACGGAGAAGGGTATCCGGGACATGATCCACGAGTTGATTGTCGAGCATACGTTGGGATAGCTAACAGCTAAGAGCTTCTTCAATGATCTCACCCAATCGAAAAGGCGAAGTCTGGGTCTTCGCGGAGCAGGAAGACGAAAGCCTGAGCGACGTGTCGTTGGAGCTGTGCGGCAAGGCACGCGAGCTGGCGGATCGGCTTTCGGTGCCGATGTCCGCGGTGCTGGCCGGCTGGAATGTGCGCGAGCTGTCCTATCGTCTGATCGCCCGCGGAGCTGAGAAGGTCTACTACGTGCAGGACGCTCGGCTTGAACATTACCGGACGCTCCCCTACACCCGGGTCATGTGTCAGCTCATCAGCAAGCATAAGCCGCAGATCGTCCTCTATGGGGCGACGCCGCTGGGCCGGGATCTTGCCCCGCGGGTTGCCTCCGAAATGCGTGCCGGGCTGACTGCGGACTGCACCGACCTCGAGATCGGCGACTACGTCGAACCTGGGTCGAAGAAGGAGCATAAGAATCTGCTCCTGCAAATCCGCCCGGCTTTCGGTGGGAACATTATCGCCACGATCGTCAATCACGACCGCTGGCCGCAGATGGCCACCGTGCGCGAGGGCGTGATGCGCCTGGGAGAGGGCGATCCGAAGCGCAGCGGGGAGATCATCGAAGAGAAGGTCGAGTTTGACGACTTCGATCTGGCGGTAAGGCTGATCGAGCGGCACCGCGAGGAGCGCAAGGTCAACCTCAAGGCTGCAAGGACCATAGTCGCCGGCGGGGCTGGAGTGGGCAGCAAGGAGGATTACCGGCTTATTCACGATCTTGCCGGTGCGATCGGCGGGGCGGTGGGGGCGTCCCGGGGAGCGGTCGACGGGGGCTTTATCGGTAAGGAGCACCAGGTCGGCCAAACCGGCACCACGGTCAGGCCGGCCCTCTACATCGCCTGCGGGATCAGCGGGGCAATCCAGCATCGCGCGGGCATGGAGGAGTCCGCCAAGATCATCGCCATCAACTTGGACGCCCAGGCCCCGATCTTCTCCGTCGCCCACTTCGGCATCGTTGGGGACCTTCGAAAGGTGATCCCCATGATGATCCGGGCGATCAAGGAGCGGGCCTAAGCGAGGAGGAGTTGTCAGTGGTCAGAACTGAAAACCAAGAGCTAAAAGCTTCCAATGGCTAACTTCTTCGAGGACAACCAGGACCTTCAGTTCCTTTTCGAGCACCTCGACGTTGCCGGGGTAGCGACCGTACAGGAGGACGGGTTCACCCGGGTCGACGGACCGGGCCGGGAATACGCCCCGGTCGACGCCGCCGACGCGGTGGACAACTATCGCCGCATCCTCTCCATTGTGGGAGAGGTGGCCGGCAACAGCATCGCCCCGCGGGCGGAACGTATCGACCGCGAGGGTAACACCCTCGAGGTTGACGGGAGCGTGACGCTCAACCCGGGGGTGAGGGAGAATCTCGACGTTCTCGCCCGGGCGGACCTGATGGGCTTCATGCTGCCCCGCCGCTACGGAGGACTGAACTTCCCGAATATCGTCTACACCATGGCCATCGAGATCGTCAGCCGGGCCGACGCGTCGCTTATGAACCTCTTTGGCCTGCAGGGGATCGGCGATACCATTAACGCTTTCGCGGATCAGGCGATCAAAGACGAGTACCTGCCGCGCTTCGTGAGCGGTGAGGCGACCGGGGCGATGGCCCTGACCGAGCCGGACGCGGGCAGCGATCTGCAAGCGGTGGCTCTGCGCGCCTGGCAGGACGACGACGGCGAGTGGCGCCTGACCGGCGTCAAGCGGTTCATCACCAACGGCTGCGGTGACGTGGTCCTCACGCTCGCCCGCAGCGAGCCGGACATCAAGGACGGTCGCGGACTGAGCCTCTTTCTCGCCGGGCCCGGGCCGCGGCTGAAGGTCAGACACCTCGAGCAGAAACTGGGGATCCACGGCTCGCCGACCTGTGAGCTGGTCTACGACGATTGCCCCGCCAAACTCATCGGCGAGCGGCAGCTCGGTCTCATCCGCTACGTGATGAGCCTGATGAACGGGGCCCGGTTGGGGATCGCCGCCCAATCGCTGGGCGTCGCCGAGGCGGCCTTCCGCGTGGCCCGCACTTACGCCCACACCCGCAAGCAGTTCGGGACTGCGATCGAGAAGCTCCCGGCCGTTGCCGAGATGGTGACCGATATGAAGATCGCCATCGAAGCCGCCCGGGCCCTGGTGTACGAGACCAGCCGCATCTGCGATATGGAGAACAACAACCTTCGAGTGCTGGAAACCAATCCACCCGCGGATAAAGACGAGATAAAGCGGAGGAAGGGCGACGCCCGCGTGCTCAAGCGTCTGGGCTCCATGCTCACTCCCATGAGCAAGTACTACGCTTCCGAGATGTGCGTCAAGGTGGCAGGCGACGCCCTCCAGGTGCTCGGCGGCTCAGGCTATATGGCTGATTATCCCGCCGAGCGACACCTGCGTGACGCCCGGATCACCACGATCTACGAAGGCACCAGCCAACTGCAGATCGTCGCCGCCGTCCGGGGGGTATGCGCTGGGACTCTCGAAAAACACCTCGAGGCGTTCGAGCGGCACGAGTATCTCGACAAACAACTCGGCGCCCTGAAACAGAAGCTCGCGGAAGGCAAGGAGCTGGTGCTGGAGGGCATCGCGGCTGTGAAACAACGCGGCGCTAACTATATGGACCTGCACGGCCGAAGGCTCGTCGACGCCGCCTTGGCTGTCCTGATCGGTCATCTGTTGCTCAAACAGGCAGCAGCCACTGTGGGACCGGCTTCCGGGCCGGTCAACGAGCGCAAGAGACTCGTAGCCCAGAGGTTCATCGACAACAACCTCGAGGCGATTCGACGCGATGTAGCCCTGATCAACAGTGGCGACAGGCTGGTGCTCGAGGAGTTCGAGACCCTGGCAGGACCGCTCCCCGCAACGTCCTAAATGACCGTGTGCAATCCCGCGCCACTGATCGGGAGCCCCAAGCGCCGGCGCGGGGTTGGGTACCGGTCGCTCGCGCTCCCGGCTCGGATAGAATGGCTCGTAAACGCGCACGATCGTTTAGCCTGCGCAGAGCGGCGCCCGGACGGTAGACACGGTGGCGGCACTCTGGACAAAGGCAGCCTCTGTAATTGCGCCTCCGGCTGACGATCCTGACCGCTTTTCCTCCTACCCGGGCTCCTTGCCCTTAAGCGCCTTCTTGAGTTCGTCTACGTTGAGCATTATTCCTTGCTTCTCCAGGTTGGCCGCATATTTTTCGGGATCCTCGTAGAGGGTCTTCTCGCATCCCATGCAGCACCAGTAGATGGTCTCGCCGGTGGGAAGGCGGCTGGACGCCTTGGGGTCGATCGTCCCGCCCATCACCGGACACTTGGTCTGATAGGTGTAGCTGTTGGCTAGACTCGCCTTGAACTTGTCCGGGCTCTCCTTGAACTTGGCCATACACTTCTCGTTACAGAAGTGAACCTTCTCTCCATGGTGATCAAGTGTCAGCTTGCTGTCTACCGGACGTTCGTTGACCGGGCACTTCACCTGGATCTTGGGCCGATCCGCCAACGCCTTGCCCTGCAGGGTCACCTTTTCCGCGTACTTTTTCGTATCGGCCTTGTACTTCTTCACGCAGCCCTTGCAGCAGAAGAAGACCGGTCCATCGTCGGTGGCCACACTCACTGACAGGTTGGCCGGCTCATCCGTGACCGGGCACAGCACCTTGGCCTGCGCAGCCTTCTCGTCGCTCTTTTGGTGCTCTCCGTGGTCGTGTTGCGCGAGTGCGTCACCCGCCCCGACACAAGCCATCAGGGCCGCCCCCCAAACTACGATTCGCATTTTGCTGTTCATCATCTCCATGTTCTCCAAGCAAGTTTAGTACCGACAGTTTTTTCCGGTTCACGCCGAACCGAAACTCGCGCACCAGCCCCCTCCCGACGCCGGGTTTGCAGAACCTCACCTGACCTCAAATACACGCAGGCATATCAGTCGCACTGCGCCCGAGGCCTTCCGGTCCGGTCGGCGGCTATGCGTCGCCAAATGGTCGCAGCTATTCACGACTCGTCAAGACTCCGCTACAGACCGAACTGAATCGCCGCCCCGCAGGCGGCGATCGCAAAACCAGCCACCGCATGGGCGTACCGATCCAGCCCGGCGAGTGACAGCCTGGTCAACCCCAGATGCCCGAGCACAACTACCGTGGTCATTGTTGCCAGCGTGCAGACCGCGAAGACCAGCGTCACCAGCACCACCCCCCACAAACTCAGCTTCGCGGCAGGATACATCAGGATCGGAATCAACGGTTCGCACGGGCCAAAAACGAAAATCGTGAACAGAACCCATGGCGTCATGCTTCCCGCACGCTCGTCGGCGGTGTGGTAGCGCAAAGATCCTCTTTGCCCGTGGGGGTGAGCGTGCGCATCGGTGTGGGCGTGGGTGTGTGAATGAAACGTGCCGTCGACGTGGCTGTGGTCGTGCGTATGCGGCTGGTTGCGGATGGCCCGCCGGATGCCCCACGCCAGGTAGGCCAGCCCGAATCCCAGCAGCAGCCAGCCGGCCAACTGTCCACGGATTCCCTCGAATACCTCCAATCCGCCGACCGCAAGCCCCGCACCAATGCCGACAACGCCTATCACCACCGAGCCGAACACGTGCCCAACTCCGCAGGCCAGGGTGATCGCAATCGTCTTGCCCAGCGACCAGCGCCCGATGCGTGCCATCGCCAAAAACGGAACGTAATGATCCGGTCCGGTGATAGTATGGAAGAAGCCGACGAAGGCGGCGGTCGCCAGCAGGACAGTCAGTGTCGTGTCATCCATCACCGAGACCCCTAAGCAGCGCACATTGCGCAAGCATTATATCGAAAACCGGTTGTGCTTCCAACGGAGAAGCGAGCGGATGGGCAAGGGCGGAGGCGTCCCAAACCGGCAGGGCAAAGATCCTCTTTGCCCAAGGCGGCGGCTGGGTGGCCCACCTCCTCGGGAGGCTGGGTGGCCCACCTCCTCGGGAGGTGGGGGAGGCGATGATCGTGGGCGGATCGCATCACCAGACTATCGGGCAGCTTCCGTCCCAGTCCTTCGTTTCGCTTCAGACGGTCGTAGTGAAAAAACGTCAACCGCCGTCGGCAGGAAACCGTCCAGAAGTGAGAGTCACCCCGCTCGTGATATCTGCGAAGATGCGTGGGCACGGCCCTGAGCGCATATCATCGTCTCCCCCATGTCCAAAGGACATGGGGCACCCGCAAACCCGCCAGCTGTCTCTCATTCGTTTCTCTTGTTCGGGTGTAGCCAGCGAGCGCACCGCACGGTATAAAGTCCGGTCGTAGCGGGACGCGTCGTCACGCATGCACTCCGCACTACTTGAGAAAGGGCAAGCACACTGTGGACGAGATCATGGAGCTTGCGGAGAAACTGGGCACCCTGATCGCCGCCGATCCACGGGGGCAGCGAATCGCCAAAGCCCAGGCGGCGTTGGGCAGCAGCTCGGACGATCGGCAGCGGCTGGCGGATCTCGAGACGCTGCAGAGTAAGGTCCACGCCCTGGAGGTGCAGGGGAAGCCCATCGAACCCGAGGACAAACGCAGGCTGGTCGATCTGCAGGCCAAGGTTGCCGGCAGCGAGGTAATCAAGGATCTGCTCGGAGCCCAGGCTGACTTCGCCGAGCTGATGTCCGCAGTGTTGCAAAAAATAGAGCAGCAGGTTATGGGATCACTGGATCCGAAGTGACCGTGCCGATTGATGCCTGCCAATCGCGGTGACACGTTCGCGGTGTCAGCAATCAACAGTCACCCATCAGCCGTAAGCCGTCAGCCAGAGCACGCGACATATCACGCAATGCGTTGTGAAACAAGAGGTTACGCGCAATGATCGTTGTGAGCGTTGCCGGTTCCGTAACCGTAACTGAAGGCTGAACCTGAAGGCTGATAGCTGAAAACTTGTCAAACCTACAAGCGTTTTTCAACCGCGCCAGCCCGGCAGGCCGATGAAGCTCCAATCCGTCTCAAGAAGTTCTCGGGTGAGGGTCGATACTCTAGCTGCTAGGTTGCCGAGGTTACGCAGTTTAACATTCTTGGATAAGAATAGGTAAAGCCAGCTAACCAAGAGCAGGATGGAATGGCCGGTTTGGATGACCGGCGCACATTTTGACGCGTTGGACCGCTCCAGGATTGGGCAGGAGGCCCGCCCACCGGACGGTCTCCTGGGCCCAGTCCAGCGTGCAAGGAGCGATCCTCATGCCCTCATCGTCTCTCATTGATCGATACATCGGCCCCCTGCTGGCCGGAGACCGCAAAGCTTGCCGCGAACTCGTATTGCAGCAGGTCGCCAAGGCCAAAGATCCTACCACGATCTACGACCACCTGCTCTGGCCGGCGATGGAACGGGTGGATAAGCTGTTCCGCGCGGATCGGATCAACGCGGTTTCCGAACACATGGCCACCCGGATCAACCGAACGGTGGCCGACCAGGTCCAGGCCCACCTGAGACAGGCCCAGCGCAACGGAAAACGCATCCTCATCACCTGCGCCGATGGCGAGCCGGAGGAACTCGGAGCCCAGATGTGTGCCGATCTGTTCGAAGCACGCGGCTGGGAAGTGTACTTCCTGGGCGGCGGCGTTCCCAACGACGAGGTGCTCAGCCTGGCCGGCCAGCTCCGCCCCGACATTTTGTTGATCTTCGGGACCCAACCCGCCGGGGTCCCCGGTGTCCGTCGCCTGATCGACATGATCCGTGAGATAGGCATCAACCCCACGATGAACATCATGACCTCCGGGGGAGTTTTCAATCGGGCGGACAGCCTGTGGAAGGAAGTCAATGCGGACCTCTTCGCCAAAACGGCGTACGAGGCAATTCCGATCGCCGAAGGTGCCGAGCCGCGCAAGCCCGAAACCCGTGTTCCCGGGGCCCCCAAGAAACGCCGCCGCCGGCGACGACCTCCGCTGCTCGTCGCCCAGGAATAAGCGGAAAACGGTCGTGTGGCACAGTCCAGCGGAGCCGCCTAAGGCGTCGGAGGTTGGCCGTGTGCAACAGGCCCGGCGTTTCGCCGCGGCCAAGGCTCAATCCTCCTTTCGGTGGGACCGATCCTTGACCGTGCCATCCGGTGCCACCCATCCGCAACCAGTGATTGTCGGACCACAGGGCGTTGCGACGCCCCGGGGGCGCTGAGAAGTCGCCCCGGGGGTAACGAGAATGCCGCCGCCATCGAGGCTCACAAACGCCTCAGAAACCGCTTTTCCACAGGGGTTTTCGCCCCTTTTGGGCCGCGAGGCCCGTTTCCCCGGTTCGGTCCGTTTCGGCCGTGTGGCACGGTCAAGCGGGGCCGCCAAAGGCGCCGGAGCGTGGCCGCGGGCAACAGACCAAGCCTTTCGCCACCGCCAAGGATCGATCCTCCCTTCGGTCGGACCGATCCTTGACTGTGCCACCCATCCCTTGCCACCCATCCGGTGCCACCCATCCGAAAACAGACTTCCTCGGCCCTTGGCCACGCCAGAACTGGATGAATGCTCTGTAATTGATGATACGGTATCCTTTTTCACGGGGTCTTCCGCCCTCTTGGGCCGACGGGGCCTGGTCCACGGTTCGGTTCATTTCGGCGGGGCAGATGAGACACTATCCCAACCAAACAGGCTTCCCAGAGCGAGTGCCTGCCTTTACTCAAGGCGCGCCGGTTGCCCAAATCACCGCACCGTTTCTGCTCGGGCGCGGCTCCCTGCCTGCGCCGCTGCGGAGGGGTTTTTACGATCTGCCCATTTTTCCCGGGAAAAAGCTTGATTCTCCACGGTTGCGACCGTAGATTCTCTCGCTAGTCGATCAAGGATGAGTCTGACCTTATTGAAAGGAACCCAGTATGGCGAAGAAGAAGGCAAAGGCAAGGACAAGTGCAGCGAAGCCAAAGACGAAGTCACAGGTGTTCACCGAGTTGGCAGAGCGTTCCGAGCTTAGCCGCAAGCAGGTGGCATGCATGTTCGACGGCCTCGCTGACATGATCAAGAAAGATCTGGGCAAGCGTGGACCGGGGATTTTCAGCGTCCCGGGGCTGATGAAGATCAAGGTCGTGCGCAAGCCTGCCACAAAAGCCCGGAAGGGCACCAATCCCTTCACGGGTGAAGAGATGATGTTCAAGGCCAAGCCGGCGCGCAACGTGGTGAAGGTTCTGGCGCTGAAGAACCTCAAGGACATGGTCTGACGCAGTTCGTCCGCGGGCATTAGCCGGCGGCGCACTTGTACGCGAACGGCGAATGGCGAATAGGGAATGGCGAGACGGCTTGCGTCTAAACTCGCTATCCTGAATTCGCCATTTGCCGTTCGCCATTCTGTGGTGCGCAGTGCGTCAGCGGAATCGATTGGCCGCCATGGCGCTGATGGAAGCGAGCTGAAGAAAACACGCAAGCAGCAAGCGCCCGGTGGCCGCCCCGCTACGGTCGTCCAGAATCGCCACCACACCCCACACCGCGGCTACGATCGCGAACATCTGCAGCAGGGATCCGAAAAGACGAAGCAAAGAGAAATCGTTCAGGCGTTCTCGCCGCTGGGCACGATCGATCTGGTTATGGATCTTTGTGAGAAGTTCCACGACCTGATCGTCATTCGATGCGGCGGGGCGCTCTTCGCTGGGCTCGCGCTCGCGTTTCATCTTGCCCTCCAGAAGATCGGCAGCCTCGGGGAGGCTTACCGCGGTGTACGTCGGCCCGGTCGTGTCGTCGCCGCGGGGCGGTGATGGACTCGGGCAAATCAGGACGGTTCGACACCCGGCACGTCGTCCGGCTTCGACGTCGGATGGCGAATCGCCGATCATCCACGATCGCCCGAGATCGATTTCATGCTCGCGGGCCGCCTGCAATAGCATACCCGGCTCGGGCTTGCGCAGGTCGCTGTCGCGCCGATAGGCCTCGACCTTCGCCTCGGGGCCGTCAAGATACGGACAGTAATACGCCCCACCCAACGAGACCCCTTCAGCCTCGAGCAATTCCTCGAGCCGGGCGTGGACCTTGGACAAATCGGCCTCGGCAAACAGACCCCGGGCGATGCCCGACTGGTTCGATACAACGATGACAACATACCCCGAGTTTGCAAACCGGCGGATGGCCTCCGCCGCTCCGGAAAGCAGGCATACCTGATCCGGGTCGGCAATGTAGCCGGGGTCCTCGACGATGGTTCCGTCACGATCCAGAAAGACGGCGGGTCGTTTCATCGCCGGGCCTTTCTGGTGTATGGGATGTAAGCTCAGTCGTTGCCCGATTGCTTTGCAGGCGTTGGGCGATTCTCCAATTCTCGCGCATATGGTTCAAATCGAGGGTGCCGATGAGCAAGCTGGACACCGCGGGATTGCCAAGAATGAAGGGAATGGCTTCGTCGGCCTTCAACCTCCCGGAGGCCAACCCCTTCTTGACCACGACGGGCGCACCGCGATCGGCCGCCTCGGCAAGAAACCGCTTAAGAGAATCATCTTCCTGATTATACGTCAACATGCTGAGGCCGCAGACGCCCAGTGCCGCCCGAAATCCCGCTTCGGTGTAGCCGGACAGGCCAATCTCCCGGATGCAACCCTCGTCTCGGAGGGCGAGCAGCGTCGGCACGACGTCCGTTTGCTCAAGAATCGCCAAATCATCTCCGTTGGAATGGATGAAGACATAGTCGAGCACATCAGTTCGCAGTCGCCTCAAGCTCCGTTGTACGCTCCTACGCACCGCACCCGCTGAAAAATCGTAAGTAGAAACGCCGCCCTGAAACGTCTCGCCCACTTTCGTGGAGATCAGATATTCCTGGCGGCGATGGGCGATCGAAAGTCCGATGCGCTCCTCGCTCAAGCCGTAGGCGGGAGCGGTGTCAATGTAATTGATCCCCATATCGAGAATGCCGTTGAGCAGTTTATCCACCTCGCGCATGTCGGGAAGATCATAGGCCGACGGATACTTGATCCCTTGATTGCGACCAATCTTGAAGGTCCCCAGGCCAAGCGGTGATAGCTCGCGGGTTAGCTGTGCCATTCTGTTTGCGTCTCCCAGGGCGGCATAGCGACGTCGGGGCTCGGACATCCGGCCGGCACCGTAGGGCGCGACCCATCGGTCGCCGAGGGATATCCTATTTCTTCGGCGATCATGGCGACCAATCGGGGAACCAGCACGAGCTTCGTAGGCCAGGCTGTGATCACGGAGCCCTCTTTTCGCATGACCGGTCCGTGGGGCCTTAACCCGAATTTGGTTTTTTCCTCCGCCCGGTCAACGCGGTAGGTTGACCACTTAGCCGCGGGAAGGTTCGCACCGGGCAGCACGGCTTTCAGCTCTCGTTTTGCAGAATCAATGAGTTCTGCTTGTTCCATCCGCACACCGTCCTCCGCAATCTGTCCACCGAGCAGCCAAACCGTTCGACGCTGCGAGTCCCTGCACGAGGTAATCGTAACCCTTGTTTTTCCGCCGTCCACACAGTGTCCGAAAAGTCCGGGCAGCGCGCCGCGTATCAAGACCATATGCAGGGGTCGGCTCTGCATGACGTCGGAGGGAAGTTGCGCACAGGACCGCAAAGCGGCATTGCCTGATCCCGCCGTAAGGACAATCCGCCCCGGGCGCAATTCAACTGCCTCGCGGTTTTCCACCTCAATGATGATTGCCTCGACTTGCCCGGGGGCGGAGGTCCGCCACGTCAATTGCTCATGGCCTGCTTTCAGGATGTGGTCAACGTGTCGCGCGGCCAGATCCTGCAAGAAGGAAACCACGTCAATGACTTGTTCTTCGACCCGAAACACGTCTCCGGGACAGGTTGCCAGGACAGTGGGTCGATCTTCGATGCTCACTCGCGTTGCCCCCGATTGGAGGCCAAGCCGGGCGCCGAGAAGCCCCACTTTCGATTTCAGTGACGCGGTTCGCCAGAGATAGCAGCATGGTGATAGCACGCCCGTGTCACACAACTTCGGCTCTCGCCGGCCAACCAGGCAATCGCGCCAAACAGACGGCATACCTCGAACTGCCTGGGCCGACGGCGTGAGCAGACCCGTAAGCCGGTATTTGATTCCACCATGAATGATGCCCTGCGACGCGACGGTCTGTCCGTCGCCCAACGCACGGTTCTCGATCAAGAGGACGCGGATCTTCCGACGAATCAGCTCATCGAGCAGCCACAGGCCGGCCGCCCCCCCACCGAAAATCAGAACGTCCAACTTCGAGATCATTTGCTCGTGGGTCGTGGTTTAACGCTCGCCGCCTCCTCAAGGACTTCCCGTATCTTCGTTTCTGAATCGCTGAGCCATTCGATAGCGACTTTGGCAACCAGGATGTTCCCGGGGTTCAGGCCGTCCAGGGCAGCGAGCTTAACCGCGTCCTTTTCCGTGGTCAACAGAAAATCGTGCTTGGGGAATCGTCCAGGTGCATATAGAGCGGCTACATCACCGAGACGATAGCGGTGATGGTCCGGCCAGAACCGCCTTGCCACCACGTCGACTCCCAGGGTGCGCATGGTGGTGACGAAAGCCGCCGGCCGGGCGATCCCCGCGAACACCACCGCCCGCTTGCCTTCGAGTCCCCCCTCCCACGGCGTACCGTCAAGCCGCTCGATGGCGCTGACGCGGTGGCGGCACTGCAGATGGATCGCCTCTCTCGCCAGCCGGCGCACCTGGACGTCGAGACGGGTAAGGTTCACCGGTGAGACCTGGTCGCATCGTGACAGCACCACCACGTCGGCGCGCCGAAGGGCGGATGGCGGCTCGCGCAGCAGCCCCCGCGGAAGCAGATGACCGTGGCCAAACGGACACGTCGCATCGATCAGCACGATGTCCAGCGCCCGATCCAGCCGGCGATGCTGGAACCCGTCGTCCAGCACGATCACGTCCGCACCGAACACCAGGTGAGCCCGCTCGCCGGCCCGAACCCGATCCGGGTCGGAGAGACAAACCGCGCTGGGACAACGCTTGCGGATGAGCCGCTCTTCGTCGTTGGGCTCTTCGCTGGGAGTCCCGTAGCCACGCGAAATGACCGCAACGCTTCGACCCGCCAGGTCCAGACGCTCGACCAGATCGATCACCATCGGCGTCTTGCCGGTACCGCCGACGGTGATGTTGCCGACGCTGATGACCGGGATGGGTAGTGTGGTTCTCGCTGCCGGTCGGTCGAACCGGCGGTTGCGCAGGGCGACCCCCGCGGAATAGAACCACTCCCCGACGCGCAACATCCCGCGAAGGGGAATGCTCCACGCCCCTGCGCTTCTCGAGATGATCTTCCAGTAAAGTGACTGCTCGGTCATACCCCGGCTACGTGAACGCCATCGCCGCGCAGGTGACACCGGTCTGCGTCGGCTGATCGACCGCCTGATGATACGTCAGAATCGTAGCCCGGGCATCCCCGAGAGCGGTGGCAAGTGCGAAAACGCAGCCCGCGCTGCAGATGCGTGTGGGGTTGCCCTTTTCGGCGATACATCGGACGAAGTCGTCCGGGCCCAGCGTACAGAGCCGCTCGAGGGCCTCACTGTCCTGCCGCCGGACCTCCTCGAGGAGGGCTTCAGTCAGCGGGGGGTCCTCCCCAAAGGCCCTGCCGACGTGGCTCAGATCCGCCCCGGCGACGATCAGAGTATCAACCGGATCGTTCGCTAGAAGCTCACCCAGCACGCGCGCCAGCTCGCCCAGATCGACGCCGCGGCCGTCCACGGGTGCGGTGCCGGTCGGCCCACACGGGTCGGGACACAGCAAAGGCACGATCCGGAAGTTCTCGGGCCCGAACATGTGCTGAAGCCAGGCGACCTGCAGCTCGATCGAGTGCTCCCGGAGGTGGTCGAGCTCGTATGTTCGCAGATCGCCGCAGGCTGCCTCGATCCGCTCCAAGAACGAGACGTCGCTACGAGTAGTTCCCAGCGGAGTGGCGAAATCGTTGGACGTCGCGACCGCCGAGTTCGAGTGTCCGAAGTGGTTGGTTCCCAAAACCACCACGCGCTGTGGGGTCGCTCGGTCGCGCAGCGTCGCGTAGGCGGCGGCGTAGGCGGGTCGGCCGCGGCGATAATCCAGGTGGGGGGCGACCAGGCCGACGACCGGACCGGGCAACGCGACCGGTTTCTCGCCGGCGAGCATTTCCTCAAAGAGAACGCCCGTGCCGTCGGTCAGCCCAAGGCCCTTGGGGTCGCGCACGGAGCGGGTTCCCTCTTTGTGGTAGTCGTCCAGCAAGGACCGATAATACGACTCGAACCCCGGTCCTTCGAGGAAGTGAGCCTGCTCGAGATGGTCGAGCATCTTCTGCAGGGTCTCGGTCGCCAGCGGCCGGCCGAAGAGTATCCCGCTTTCCCGCACGATATCGCCGCACGTACGCCCACCGTCCATCATCGCCAGGATGTGCAACGCGGGCTCAGAGAGAGTCAGCACCACGTCGGACAGGCCGCTACGATCGCGCAGGGCGAAGGCCATCCCGTCTCCGTCGGGAGGTGAAATCGTTTCCACGGGCCTTAGGCGTGGTTTGAATGTGGGATCCCATCCCATAACCGGTTTCACCGCTTGTTGCAGACCGGATAGCCCGGATAATTCACCGCAGAGGGCGCTGAGACCGCAGAGAGAGAGCAGAAGTGGAAAAACATGGAGAGTCACAGCGGGAGGCACGATACACACACTGTCGAAGGCAAGTCCGCTGATTTTCTACTGTAACCCCTTTCCCAACAATACTCTGCGCTCTCTGCGTTCTCCGCGGTGTGAATAATCCAGGATAGTGTATCCGAAGAGGTGCTTCCCGGCTACCCCCCCTACTTGTTCTCAACGGCGTTTGCACGCTCCCTTACGGTCGCGTCTGGGATTTGGGTCGCGTCTCGGCTGGGGAGTGCTCTATTTTACCAAGCTTGTCTCGCCCAGAACCGCGATCATCTTCAGGGCCGCCGGACCGGCAAGCACGACAAGGATGGCCGGGAAGATGAACAGAATCAACGGTGCCATGAGCTTGACGGTTGTTTTCTGTGCCCGTTCCTCGGCCGCCTGGCGGCGTTTGACCCGCAGGGCTTCGGACTGGTTACGCAGGGCGCGGGCGATACTGGTACCGAATCTCTCGGCCTGGTTGATGATGGCGACGAGCGATTTGACCTCGTCGAGTCCGGTCCTGACGGTGAGGTTGACCAGAGCCTCGGAGCGGGGGATGCCCATCTGCGACTCCAGGGTGACGATCTGAAGTTCCTCGCAGAGGACCGGGTGGACCATGCGCATTTCATCCCCGACCCGCTGGAAGGCGGCGTCGAGCCCCAGCCCGGACTCCACGGAAATGACCAGCATATCGAGGGCGTCGGGCAGCCCGTTGCGAACCTTCTCCTTGCGTTTGGATGTAGCCATGCTGAGCCACAGGTTGGGCGCCATAAAGCCCGCTCCGGTGCAGAGCAGCACGATTCCCATACCGCCTTGGATGGTGTCTCCTTTCCCCCAGGCGTAGGCGGCCCCGATCAGGGCGGCGCAAATCGCTACCACCGTCTTGCTGGCGAGGAAGTTTGTAGGTGCGTTATCGGCGCGGAAGCCGGCGGTCGCCAGCTTCATGCGGAGTTTGGAAATCTGCTCCGCATTGCTCATCATCACCGGTCGAACGGCGATCGGGGCGACGGTCTCCATGACCCGTTTGGCAACCGACTCCTTGACCTGCTGCTCAGATGTGGAAGAGGTGCCTTGGGTGCTGGCTTTTCGCCCGGACAGTCGGCGCTTGATCATGTCGTCCTCGCCGGTCGACTTAGGCCACAGGGCGTAGACCACGATGACAATACTGAGCACGATCAAGCCGCCGGCTGCATAGAGAATCATGGCTTAGCTCTCCGCTCTCAGCGGTCAGCCCGGGGCGAGGGCCGATGGCTGACGGTTCATACCTTGATGTTCACGATCCACCGGATCATCGCTATTCCCATAAGCTGCATGCCCCCGGCGACCATGAGCAGCATCTGCCCCTGCGGATCCTCGATGAGGGTCATCCCATAATCCGGGTTCAGGTACATCGAGCCGAGAAAGACGATAAACGGCAGGGCAAAAAGCACCCAACCGGAGAGCCGCCCCTCCGCGGTCAGGCCGCGAACCAGACCCTGCAATTCGATGCGTCCTCGGATTACGCCGCTGATGTTGTCGAGAACCTCCGCGAGATCGCCGCCGGTCTGACGCTGGATCATCACCGCGGTTACGAAGAATCGGATGTCCAGTGAGTCAACACGCCTGGCCATCGACTGCAAGGCGTCCTCGATCTTGACCCCCAGGTTTTGTTCGTGATAGACACGAGCGAACTCGGTCGCGACCGGTGGAGGCAGTTGCTCGTACACGGTCTGGATAGACCCCGCCAGGGAGTGACCGGCACGAAGCGCCTGGCTCATCATCTCGAACACGTCGGGCAACTGGTTGGTCAGCTTGACCATACGGCGCTTTCGCTTGAAATTGAGCCACAGGAGCGGCAGGATGATTACGCCTCCACCGCACCCGACCGCAACCAGCAGACCAAACTGCAGGGCCAAGAGCCCCACGGTGACCAGCAGGGCGAGGCCGCCCAGGTTCAGGGCGGTTTGAGCGGCGGACCAGGTGACGTCCGCGTGATCCAGCAGGGTCTGAAGCTTGGGAATGAACTTGAGCTTGCCGATAACCGAGTCGGCGAAGGAACCCGACTGCCCGACCCCACCGCGCCGCACGATGGAGGCAATGTTCTTCTCGCGTTTAGGCCGTTCGCCGCGGAGCCGCTCACGCATCTTCTTGCGGTCCGTGGTTCTGCTCTCCACCATCACCTGATAGATGCCGTAGAACAGCAGCATCGAACCCAGGGCGGGCACGGCGTAGATCATGATGTCGGACATCAATCAACCCTCACGGATGCAAGGCTATTCCGCATCATCATCGCGGAGCAGCACTTGTCGCTGGAACATCGCGGGGTCCAGCTCCCAGCCGGACGACTTCAACCGATCCAGGAAAGAAGGCCTGATGCCGGTCGCCGCGAACTGACCTAGCGCCCTGCCGGAGGGGCTGACCCCCGTTTGCTCAAACGTGAAGATATCCTGCATGGTGATTACCTCACCTTCCATTCCGGTCACTTCCGTGACGCTGATGAGCTTGCGGGCTCCGCCGGAAAGCCGCTGGGCCTGCACTAGGACATTGATGGCCGACGCGAACTGCTGGCGGATCGCTTTGACGGGCAGATCGAAACCGGCCATCATCACCATCGTTTCCACACGGGCCACTGCATCCCGGGTGCTGTTGGCGTGAATGGTCGTCAGCGACCCGTCGTGACCGGTGTTCATCGCTTGGAGCATGTCCAGCGTTTCCGGACCGCGGCACTCGCCGACGACGATCCGGTCAGGCCTCATCCGCAGGCTGTTGATCAGAAGATCGCGGATGCTGACGCGCCCTTTACCCTCGATGTTGGCGGGACGCGTTTCGAGACGAACCACGTGGGGCTGGCGCAACTGCAACTCCGCGGCGTCTTCGATGGTCACGATACGCTCGTCGAAGGGAATGAAGGACGACAGGTTGTTCAGCAGCGTGGTCTTGCCGCTGCCGGTCCCGCCGACGACGACGATGTTTAGATGCGATTTGACGCATGCCTCCAGAAAATCACGGATTTCGGGGGTCACCGATTTGTAGTTGATGTAATCGTCCCAGGTCAGCGGATCGGCGCCGAAGCGCCGAATCGACATGCTCGCCCCGTCGATGGCCAGCGGGGCGATCACCGCGTTTACCCGGCTGCCGTCGGCCAGGCGGGCGTCCACCATCGGGGAGGTCTCGTCGCACCTGCGTCCGACCGCGCTGACGATCTTGTCGATCACGTGCATCAAATGCCCGTTGTCGCGAAACTCGATTTCGGTCAACTCCAGCTTGCCCCGGCGCTCGATGTAGACCCGCTTGGGTCCGTTGACCAGGATGTCGCTGATGGAGTCATCGCCCAGCAGAACCTCCAGCGGTCCGAGCCCGAACGTCTCATCGAGGACTTCGCTGATCAGCCGCTGCCGTTCGTTGAAATTAAGGAGGGTGTTCTCCTGGTCGGCAAGTTGCGAGAGGACCTCCTTCACCTGCTCGCGCAGCACGTCCTCCTCACCGACCAGGCGGGTGAGGTCGAGTTGATCGATCAGTTTGCGGTGCAACCGCATCTTCAGAGCGTTGAACTGATCGATCTTGTCTTTGGAGACCTTGGGTTTGGGTGGGGCGGGCTTGTGGGCCGGCGGAGCGGACGATTGTGCTTTCCCCGGTGGGTGAGTCGGCCCGGGCGTTCTGGACTGGCCGGCTGTTGCAGGTCCCGGACCCTTGGGCGGCGCATTGGGCATCGCGGTCGCGTTGTTGGACATTCGCTTTCCGAACATTGGCACATCCAATACGGTGCAGGACGATCTACCACCCCCGACCCATGCCGCGCAGCCGGCCTCGGGCCTGACGCGTCGGCGCGGCGTCCACCCGATCGGATGGATCAAGTAGACGCAAACATCCGTCCGATCAGTCCCTTCTTGCGCACGTCATTTTCATCGGCCTGGGGGTCGGGCGTATGCAGCCGTTCGGCAATTTTCTGTACTGCGGCGCGTACCTTGCTTTTCGGACTGTGCTTGCCCAGCGGTTCGCCCAGGTTGATCGCCCCCGAGACCGTAGCCCAGTCGTCCGGAATGGAGGCGAACGTCTCTAAGCCGAGCGTCTCCCCGATGTCACCCAGCGACATATAGCCTGAATCGAGCCCGATTCGATTGCAAATGAGCCTGGCCCGGTCCAGGTTGTATCCACTCTCGCGCATCCCCTCGATGATGCGCAGTCCGTTACGCACGGTTGGGACCAATAACTGTACGACCAACAGGTTTGTGTCGGAGATGTCGAACACAGACTTGGCACTTGAGTCAAAGCGAATCGGACCGTCGGTCACGACGTAGTCGTTGACCTGCAGCAGAGTGGAAAGAACGGACAGGCAGGCGGCGGCGGTCATCGTGTCCGCCTGTGCGAGTGTGGCCGGGCGGGCCAACACCCGCACACCGCTGTGGTGCTTTACAAGTGCCCGTCCGACCACCTGCGGCTCGAGCTGCTCGGGTGAAGCGGTCAGATCCGTCAGTGTATAGGTCGGGTCGATGTCGAGGAATGTAGCCACCTGCCCGAACCTGTAATCAAGATCAACGATGGTCACTTTACCTTCCGCCATCCCCGCCAGCTCAACCGCGAGATTCGTCGCCAGCATCGTCGCCCCCACCCCGCCCGAGGTTCCGGTAACGGTGATGAGCTTGCCGAACTTCCGGGTGTCGGTGCGGTGGGCCGCGACCTTCTCGATCGCCTCCTCAAGGGACTCGTCGTCGATGGGCCTGGGGAAAAACTCTCTGACACCGACGCGCATCGCCTTCAGTATGAGCTGCCCGTCGGTCGATTCCGACGCGGCAAAAACCGCCAGATTCGGCTCCGAACTGATAACCTCCCCGACGATGCGCAAGACCGCCTCAGCGTCGGGGTCCAGATTGGCCAGAACCACGTCGATGGGGAATTGCTTGACCGCCTGCCCCAAAAGGGCGGGCTCGTCGACTTCGGCGATGATCTTGACGCCGTCCAGCCGCAGGAGTATTCCACGCAGCTCGACGGCGAAGCTCTCGTCCGAGTTCAAGACGATAAACCGTACGTCGCCCGCCATGTTCCGCCTCAACGCTCCTCCGCGGGAATCCACGTCCGGGAAAAACCGCGGTTGGACCGGAATCGCCCATCGTTCCAGCGTGACCAGGGGACGGCCCCGGCCAACTGTCGCAGTGGTGAGCGGGTCGCAAGCTCCGCGCGGTGGAGTTCGCCCGTTTCCTTATCGGCTAACGCGGGTGTCGGCTCAGCTTGCACCCAGGTCGTGGTGAAGACCTCCCCGGCAGGGTGCGGCCACCGGACCTTGCCTGTTTTTCGGACCCCCCTTTTCAGGGGCGATCGCGGGTGATAACTGCTTGGTGAGGCCTTGGAGGCCGCCTGGAGCACGGGTCAGCGCACGAGCACGAGTCGTCCAGCCACGCCGCCGGAGCTCGGGGCGGTGGGATCGATCCGCACATCAGAGCCCACGTACGTGACCGGCTGAACCCAAAACCCCTGCTGATCGTCCGGGCCGGTCAGTTGAACGCCCATAACACGACCGAAGCGCACCTGGGTGATCCGGTAGACGAGATTGTCTCCGGTTCCGGTCGCCTGGTCGTGTAGGAAGAAGGCTACCACGTCGCCGATCCTGTCGGCTACGTTGGTCCGAAGCGAGGTTTCCATGCCCGGATTGCCCGGAAGGAAGTAGGTTGTCGGATTGCCGAGGCCATCGTAGAAAGTCAGCTCGGACGTACCCACCTCCGCCACGAAGTCCTCCGGGGAAATACCCTCGTCGATGTCTTCTCTATGCGCAGGGACGCCTGCACTGGGGTTGTTGACGTTAAGCAGTCCGAAGTTTCCGGGACCCACGTCGTGCGGGTAAAGATTGATCTCACGAACCCCGTCCGACCCCGAGGTGACCAGATCAGCAGCGGGATCGAACTCGAAGTCGTCTCCACCGCCCGCCAGATCGGCGAAGAAAACCGTCTCGTGTACGGTGAAGGGCATCATGCCCGCGCCTCCGGGCATGACCTCGAAGCCGATCATACGATCATCAAACGCGGCTGTGGCAGTTGCCCCCGTGTCGCCGGACACGATTCCAAAGATGGGGGCGAAGAAGAACATGACCGGTCCGTTGATCCCCTCACCTCGATTCACCGACACCTGCACGGCGTTTGTGGTCTGGAACGCTACCGCGGGATTGACCTCGGCGGTGGTGGAGTTAAGATTGAGCCAACCGGCTGTTATGTGGCCGGGATCGATTAGCGTGGGCGAGCCTAGGGTCTCATTAAGGTAGGATTCGTGGCTCGCACGGTCGTTGATCCAGAAACTCACGGTGGCGCTTGAATAGGTGTCCCCGGGATCCACGCGAACCTTCATCATGTCGTCCGTGGTCAGGGCCGACACCGCGGAAAGGGCCGCGGAATCCGCGGCCCGTTGCAGCTCGGCCTTCGCCGTATAGAGCTGACCGATATCGACGGTCAGGGCCGCAAAGCCGATCAAGACCGTCAACAAGACCATCACTTGGATTGCGACCAGCGCCCTGCGCCGCCGGTGCACACGCCTGGTGAACACGCACTCAGCCATCTTCCTTCCCCTCCAGATTCCACACCGGATACCGGCATGTGGCGATCGAAGCTTCGGACCGGCGGTCACCTGGCCAGCACGGTACGCCCGACCAGGCCGCCGGAACTCGGTGCATCCGGATCAATCTGAACTCCTCCTCCAGCATACGATATCGGTTGGATGAACAGGCCACGTTGATCGGGCGGACCGGTCAAACGAATGTCCATTAATCGCCCGAAGCGCATCTGGGTGATCGTGTAGATCGCGTTGGCTCCGGAAAGAATGACGTCGTTATGGAGGAAAAAGGCGATTTCCTCACCCACCATCTGCTCTATGGCGTCCGTCAAGCCGGCATCCAGACCGGGACTTCCGGTAATCTCATAGGTTACCGGGTCCCCGGAATCGTCATAGAAGGTCAACTCGGACGTACCGACCTCAGCCTCGAAATCCTCCGGGGGGACGCCGTCTGTGATCTGGTCGCGTAGGGCTAGGAGCCCCTGGTTGCCTGATCCGATGTTGAGGACCCCGAAATTACCGTCACCCTCCTCGTAGCCGTCCCCCGATAGCGGATAGGGGTAAAGCCGGATCTCACGAATGCCGTCGGGCGAGTCAAACACCAGATCGCTTTCATCATCGTAGCCGTACTGATCACCGCCCCCAGCCATCTCCGAGTCGAATGCGTTTTCGTGAATTGTAAACGGTAGCACATTCGCCCCATTCGCACCCACTACAAAGCCGCTGAAACGATCATCAAATACCGCAACAGCCCGGGCACCGGTCTCCGCGACGATTCTTCCGAACACGGGGGCGAAGAAGAGTTCGACCGGTTCGTTCGAGCCTTCACCACCCCCGGCGGAACGGTTCACAACCACCTGCACGGCGTTGTACGCGAAAGGTTGCGGGTTGATGTGTATCGTGTCGGAGGAGGAGGACAGGTTTATCCAGCCGGTGAGGATGTCCTCAGGCTGAACGTGGGTTGCGGACGTCCCGAACGAAGGGTTGATCTCGGAATAGGCGCTGGCCCGAGCGTTTGCCAATCCGACCACGTAAGCCAGCGTATCGGCGTCGCCGGTGCCCATGCGGATCTGCAGCATCTCGTCGGTGATATAGGCAGAGGCGGCAGCGAGAGCGGAAGCGTCCGCCGCTCGCTGCAGATCCGATTTGACGTTGTACAAGGCCCCGATGTCGATGGTCAAGGCTGCGAATCCCAAGAGCATAGCCAGGGCAATCGCGACCTGAACCGCCACAACCGCACGCCTGCGGCGCGCGCCAACTCCTCTCAGTGTACATTCAGTCATGTTCTTCACCCTCCTACACGCACACATTGCGTGGTGCGTTTTGCTTCTCTGTCAGCGTCGGGGTCGCCTCCTGGCGGGCGGGTGGCGCTTGACTGCGGCGGCCGTGCTACCGTACTTCGGTGGGCGATTCATGGCCCCACGGACCGTGAATCGAAAGCTCATCCGGCTCGGAACCCGCCGCATCGCTCGAGGCGTCTTCCTGGAACCCTTCCGGGCCACCCGGCTGGGCTCCCTCGAGCAGACCCATAGCGTACAGCTCGTAGTCCGTCGGATCGATGATGTCGCCGCCCGGCAGAGGCACCTGCTGGTGCGGGTCGAGCGGGGCGACGATCTGGGGTGTCACCAGAATGACAAGCTCGGTGAATGATCGCTGGTAGCTGACCGACCGGAACAGGGTCCCGAGAACCGGGATGTCCCCGATCCCGGGAACACGAGTTGCTATACCGCGGATCTGTTCACTCAGCAGCCCGGCGATGGCGAAGGTCTGTCCGTTTCCCAACTCCACGGTTGTCTCCGCCGCTCTGGTGGTGAGACCCGGAACCACGAATCCCTCGATCTGAACGGGATTAGAGAAATCCAGTTCCGAGACCTCGGGAGCGACGCGTAGCCTGATGCGCTGGTTACCCAGAACAACCGGCGTGAAGTTGAGGCGTACGCCGAACTCACGAAACGTGATGGTCACTTGTTGGTTGCCCTGCGGGACGGGGATGGGGAACTCCCCGCCGGCCAGGAAGGTGGCCGTCCTGCCGCTGATCGCCACCAGATTCGGTTCCGCAAGGATGTGCATCAGGCTGTTATCGGCCATCGCCTTGAGGAACAGTTGCGTCTGGACCCGCGGGAAGCCGATCGACATTGTCGGGGCCCGTCCGATCGGGATTCCATCTCCCTGAGTCACGAAAGGGATGTTCTGGGTCACCAGGGCTCCCCCGGCGGCACCGATGTTGATCGGGTTAATCCCCCCGATCTGGTTGACCAGAAAGGCGTCGCGCATGTTCTCACCAGCCAGGAACCCGTTGATTCCGAGCTGCCGTACCGCGGTGCGGCTCACCTCCGCCACCACGCAGCGTAAAAGAACCTGCTGCTCGCCGGCGACGTCCAGATGGTTCTGCACGCCTGTCTTGGGGGTGTCGCCGGTCGGGGCGGGCAGGAACAGGCCGGCGAGTTCCACCATGCGCTCAACTCGCTCGGCACTGGAAGCGGTGCCGGTCAGGACGATATTCCCCTGAACCGAACGAGCCTGGAACTCTGCCTGTGGGTCGACGGCCTGAAGTGCCTCGGCAAGCGCCTCCAGATCCAGCTCTACGGTCACATCGAGCAGGCACTGCTCTTCGGCGCTGTCCCACAGGATCACATTGGTCCGCCCGTAGCTCTTACCGGTGATCAGTAACTGGGTCGGGCTGACCGGTTGAACATCGGCGATGTGGCTGGCGATAACGTCGGCCCGGGCCACTTGGGTGGAAGTCTGGATGATCGCACTCTGATTGAGGGCGATGGCGATTTTCTGGGAAGCGGCGGCCATGTCGATCTGGGTTACGCGGAAAGCCGGCTGCTCCTCCTGAGCCAAAGCGTTCGCGGGGATGCAGCAAAGCAGAGCCAGAGCGGGCAGGGCAAAGATCCTCTTTGCAACCAGGCTTCCTGCGGGCTGAAATCCTTTAGCCAGGTCGCTCATTCGGACGCAGTCTTGTCCGCCTTGCGTGACAAAACAGGGCATTACTCTGCCTCCTTCTCGTCTTCGGTTTCCGGAACACTCTCGGTGTCTGCCGGGGAAAAGTCCTGCGGGCCGGTTGGGCTGAAACCGCCCTTCATCATCGCTGCTGCCCGGCTGGTCGGGCCGGCCGTCTTCGCGAGAATGTTTCTCGAGTTCTTGTTCATGAACACGATCCGTTCGACAGAGGGCCTGCGCCCACCGTGATACACGGTCACCCCGTAGGGCAGTTCGCTGACTGGTTCCCGCCGTGGCGATCTGATCGCCGCGAAAGTAGCCGGAACTCCCGTCGCAGGATTCTCGGTGAGGCCTTCGCGGCGACGGCGCTCCGACCCGAAGACGTCTGACGTCGCGATGACACCGGGGCCGCCGGTTCGCGAGTCTTTCCCGCGCATCGAGAGCGTGATCCTCCCGCGCGACGCCGCCAAATGAAGCTTGGGCACTTCCTCTTCACGGATGAGCAGCGTGACCGATTTCGCCGGCCTGGTCTTCAACCCGGTTCCTTCCTTCGAACTGGTCATGGATCGGCCGACCGCGGCTACCTGCACGTGTTGGAGAATCACTTCCGCGATCGTTTCCTTCCCGCGTCTGCCTGCCTTGATGTCCATCACAACGATCACGTCGACCCAGTCACCCGGGCCGATCTGGTATGCCACGCTGGTGACCTCGTCGACTCGGACCGAGACGGCCCGAAAACCGGGTTGGATCAGGCCTTGCATCCCCGCTGGCGTGCCCACCGGTGCGAGCATAGTGGTCAATATGGGGGCGTTTTGGGGTATCGCCTTCGAGGTGACCCGACCGATAACGTCTTCGAGGTTGGTCATGCGACTCTCGGCGGGTATGAGGGGACTCTCCGCGGTCTCGACCGTCTCGACGACCTCCGCGGTGATCTCCTCGTGAGCCCCAATGTCCTGCTTGGCCCACACGACGGCGAAGGTTTCCTGTGGCGTGTTGGCCCCCCGTGCTTTATTGACGGCGTCGATCCCGAATTTGACCGCGACGAGGCCGATGCACAAACCGAGCGCTAACGGGATGATAGCTTTGCTCTTCATTTTCACTCCCCGTTTCTTGTGGTCTGTCTGCTTATCGGAAGGTTCTTGGCGACTTTGGAACAAACTGTCAGGAAACTTTCCCCCCCTGCGGACCGGCTCCGGTCACAACCCCTCCTTCCTCATGCTGCACGTCCCGGTCAGATCGCCCTCGCGACCGCCAAAAAAGTTGCCCAGGAGCGACACGTTGGCGTACGGAATGGCCACGACGACCGTCTCGGTCGGGTCAACACCCGGAATCGCCTGGGTGTAGTCGGTGGTATGCCCCGTCAGGTGGGCGGCGAGCATGACCTCGTCGACGCGGGCATAGACCCCGTCCGGATCGGAGGTCTGCAGAATTCCCAGGCGGGCCCCCTCGCGGGCAGCCTGCTGCAGCGTCTGCCGGACCATGAAGATCCACCCGTATTCGATAATCCCGAACAGAATGGTCAGTAGCAGAGGCAAGACCACCGCGAATTCAACCACCGCCGCCGCCCGCGCACGACGCGCCCCGCCCCTACCCCTGCCCGAACCTCTCCAACGTCTCATCATGATTAGATCCCCCACCAGCCGAACATCTTGCCTGCGAGTATGAGCAGCGTTCCCCCGGTCAGCGGAACGCCGTAGGGAAGAAGCTGAGAACTCGCTCCGAAACTCTTTACAGATCCAAACTCACTGAACAAGGTACGCCGGTTCGAACACTTCACCAGAATGATGCCCAGGTTCGCACAGGCCAGCCTGAGCCGACCGGTTGCCACGATCATGACCACCGCGGCCAGTCCGCCCAGCAGGACTCCGACGGCAAACGAGTAGAGCGTCAACGTCGGACCCAACCAGACCCCGATCGCCGCCATTAGCTTGACGTCGCCCGCCCCCATCGCGTGCATCATCCACGGGACGATCAGCAGCCCGAACCCGGTAAGCAGGCCCCACAGGCCCGTCGCCAACCCCGTCGACCCGAAGAAGATCCCCTGAACCACAAACCCCACGACGATCAAGGCCAGGTTCAACCAGTTGGGAACACGGCGCTGCGAATAGTCAATCCAGGAGGCCAAGAGGACTGCGGGAATCAGAATCGCACAGGTCGCGTACCAGAATCCGAGTTCCATAAAGTTGACTCCCGATCGTTCCGCACGGGCCGGCAAGAGTCCTGTTTGCCGGCGGCGCCCAAGACGCCCGTACAACCGTAAGATTCACCCTCGTTTCACACTTCCTAAGCTCATAAGGAGGTGGGCGCCACCAATCCGGCAGCGCCCACCAGGCCTCTCTCGCTTAGACTGTCAGCCCTTTGCGGTGTAGCAGTCCCCCCCTGTGGGGGTCATACCCGGCGGGCTGATAGGTCACGCACGAAGCACATCGCATGGAGAGTCGGTGCCCGTCCCGACCGGGGCGGGCCGGCCACCCCCACGCAGAGTTCGTGCAAGCTGCCACGCGCCGCAACTACGCCGGGGGATCGCCGCCGCCGGCTACAGGCATGGCGGTGTCCACGTCGGTGAAGATGCCCGACACCGTGGTGCCCAGCCCGGTAATCGCCCCCAGCGCGACGATGATGATCAGGGCGAGCATCACCGCATACTCGGTTGCGGTCGGGCCATCTTCGGACTTCAGAAAGTTCTTCGTACGATTCAGAAACGCCTGCATCTTTCAATCTCCTCTTCTGGTGGGGCTGGTCATGCCAACCCTGTTTGAATTCGAGGTCACTCGGGCATACGACGCACGCCCGGTCCTCCGGAAAAAACTCCAACCTCCCGGGGTTGCGAGTAAGACATCCAAGATGTGCGCGACGGTGTCGCCACCGCGGCCAATTCAAACGTAAGAAACAAACCTCCAAGGGGCAAACGACTTCTTCGCAATTCAGCAGTTTTTTTGAAAGCGCTATAATGGCGTCGCTTTCAGGGGCGCAAGCGCGGTCCTTGCCGGCCTGGGCGGACGGGACGAGCACGCGGGGAACATCTCCAGCCACCGGGCCGGTAGGTTACGAGATGTGGTCGACGGCAGCGACAAGGGTGGTATACAACGCGCCCACACCGTCGCCGAACGTGGCCAGGGCCGCAAAAGCGGCTCCACAGATGACCGCCAACAGGATGGCATACTCCGTGGCGGTCGGCCCCTCCTGGGACCGCAGGAAAGCCCGGGCATGCTGCAAAAGAGCTTTCATGGTCTTGCCCCCTCCGCCTCCGTGGGCCGATATCGCCCAAACCGCGTCCGTCGAAGTTCGCGCGCGTTTGCCCTACTAACTAACCTTCAAATACATCCAGCCGGGAAGCAAACCGAATCTTCCCAAACGCACACATGTCTCGATGTGGGTGGTTCGTACGTTATCGGGTGCGTGGTGATCGAACGCGTGCATGAACACGACGTTCACCAGCCCGGCGAGCCCTGTGAAGCGCCGCGACCATCTTTCGAGCTATTGGACCTGGCCCAACTGAAGAATATCAGGTGGGTCGGGCTTCGTCCGACGCCGCGATTTGCGTGTCGGGCAAAGCCCAACCTACACTGAAGAACATCAGATAGCGTTGGCGAACCTGATGGCCACTTCCTGCCAGTTGACCACGTTCCAGAAGGCGGCGATGTATTCGGGTCGGCGATTCTGGTACTGCAGGTAGTATGCGTGCTCCCAGACGTCAAGCGCCAGGATCGGCCTCAGCCCCTCGGTCAACGGGGAGGTCTGGTTGGGGAGGGACCTTACCAGCAGCTGTTTGGACCGATCAACGCACAGCCACGCCCAGCCGCTGCCGAACTGTCCGGCTGCGGCATCGGAGAACATCTTCTTGAACCGGTCAAATCCGCCGAAGGTCCGCTCGATGGCTTGGGCCAGGTTCCCGTCGGGAGCCCCGCCCCCGCTTGGGCTCATGTTCTTCCAGAAAATGCTGTGGTTCAGGTGCCCGCCGCCGTTGTTGTTGACCGCGACGCGAACGCTGTCCGGCATCACCGCGAGATTGCCCAGCAACTCTTCTATACTTTTGCCCTGCAGATCGGCGTGCCCTTCAATGGCCGCATTGAGCTTGTTGACGTACGCAGCATGATGCTTGCCGTGGTGAATCTCCATGGTCAAGGCATTGATGTGCGGCTCCAATGCGTCAGACGAATACGGGAGTGGGGGTAGTTCAAATGCCATGGGTTTCTCTCCTGCAATGTAGGCGTGCGAGCCTGCGGCTCACCTGAATCGTTTTGGCCACGAACAACGGGACTGTAGTATCGTCCTATCTGATCGTCAAGGTCTAGAGCATTTCCCGTTTCTGTGTTCCGAGCCGCGGGCTTGAGCCCGCGCGGTTTCTCGCTGTTCGATATGCCGCCAAGGGTGGTGGACCCGGCATACGAAAACGGGAAATGCTCCAGGGCGAACTACGATTTCGTGCAGGGTCCTATCACGCAGGCGGCCGTGATGGTATTCGGCCGCCGTTGTCGTTCTTGTTGTCCCCTTCGTTGTCGTTTGCGTTGCCCTGGGTGTTGTCGTTGTCGTTGTCGCCCGTGTTGTCGTTTTCGTTTTCGTTTTGGTTGTCGCCGGCGTTGTCGTTCGCGTTGGCATTGTCGTTTACCGGACCGTTTTCGTTGCCGTTCTCCTGCGGCTGAGCATTGTCGTTCTCGTTGCCGTCTTCATTGCCGTTGGTGTTGTCAGGAGCGGTGTTGTCGTTGGCGTTGCCGGTGCCATCCGGAGAAAGATCAACGTACACCGTTGCGAGGATCGAGTGGCTCAGCACGCCGTTTTCGTCTTCGCCGGTGCACTGAAAAATACGGTTGCCGGGCTGGTCGGCTTCAAAGGTAGCCACCCCTTCGAGGTCATCGATTAGCTCGACGACCAGGCCGTCGACCTGCAAGATTGAAAGAATCGTGGCTTCAATAACTCCGCTGCTGATGCAGGTCAGCGTCACGGTCCCGCCCACCGAGACGGGATTGGGACTTGCCTCCAGTGAGACGATCAGCTCGAGGGATCCGCTCACCTGCGTGCGACATTCTGAAACCACCTGATACAGGCCGTCGCTGGCCGTCAGGCGGATTAGCGCCTCCCCTTCCAGCAGTGCCTGGAACGTGGTGGAGGGTGCCGACGGATCGACGAAAGTGCCGCTACCCGGTGGGAACACCTCCCAGAGGTATGTCGGAATGTGCCCGGGCTCGATTTCGTTAGCCGCGACCGGCCCGGACTCCCCCACGTCCAGCTCCGCCGGGCAGGCGGGCCCGACGGAGATTCCGGAGCATCCCACGAGGCAGCACAGCATCAGGCTCGACCACCTCACCCAGCCGGCGACTCCGGCGCTTCGAGCGTCGGATGCCGGCGCAGTTGGGCTTCCGTCGGGCTGTTCACCTGTCCTGAACGTGTGTTTCATAGCCAATCCCTCCCCCGCAGCCTCAGGTCCAAAAACGGAGCCTCGCCGCCAGATCGATTGTACAATCGTCGCAGCCGGAGTTCAAAGGCGCCGGCGGTTTCCCGCTCCCCGTCGACAGTACCCCCACAGCCCAAGTATTATCGCCAACGTGAACTTGCACCGAACCCACGCGGAGCACGCGTCCCCGGTCTGATGGGCGAGTGCCGGAGGAGGCGAGATTCCAATGCTTCGCGGCTGGTCGCGACAACTGGATCGCTCGGCCTTGGCTGTTACCGGAGTCGCCCTCGCACTCCAGGCTGCCCATCTGGCGTTGGCCGCCCGGCACCCGACTTTCCTGACGCCCGTGGTCGACGCCGGGTCGTATCACCAGGCGGCGCAGCGTTTCGCCGGTGGCGGGCCTTTGGCTTTCGGGGCGTTCTGGCAGCCCCCTCTCTTTCCTTTCCTCCTTGGCTGCCTGTACCGCCTGACCGGTCCGAGCGTGATCGCGGCTTCGATAGTGCTCGCGGCCCTGGGGACATTCACCTGCGTGATCGTGTGGTGGTTGGGTACGCGGTTGTTTTCGCGCCGGGTGGGGCTCGTCGCCGGGTTGATCCTCGCAGGCTACGGCCCGTTTCTCTTTTTCAGCTCGCAGTTGCTGCCGACCGGGCCGGCGGTTTTTCTCGACGTCCTCGCCCTTGCGTTGTGGATTCGGGCCCTGGACAAGCCCCGGTGGGATCGCTGGCTGGTTTTCGGGTTGACGGTGGGCCTGGCCACCATAACGGTCCCGAACTCCGCAGTTGTGCTGATCGTTGCGCTGCCGGCGGGGGTTGCGACCGGCCTGCGCTCGATCTGTCATCTGACCGGCTGGAAAGCCGGTCCCACACGGTGGGCTCAGCAGGTGCGAGAGAGGATTCTCGCACCAGCGGTGGTTGCCTGTGTATTCGCGGTCGTCGGTACCGCCGTTCCCATCCTCTGCGTCACCACCCGCAACGTCCTCGTTGCCCACGAGTGGGTGGTGATCTCCGCCAACGGGGGGATAAACCTCTAAGGGGGTATCCCCTTGACTGAGGTTGCCCCAACATGTAGCGTGTTGGGGTATGGAAGACTATCCCCGAACGCTACCGGAGTTTGAAGGGCGGTTCTC
>SDBU01001595.1_pt1 | contig 31856 bp, 42 predicted proteins | sample 2277071 | NCBI WGS metagenome assembly SDBU01 (sample SAMN10397929, study PRJNA504765) | marine sediment metagenome | isolation source: marine sediment core GS08_GC12, 126 cmbsf | place: Arctic Ocean: Gakkel Ridge, Loki's castle | collected 2008 | reverse complement strand
ATATGGTGTCGTGCTCAAAGAAGCTGAGGTACTGAAATGAAAATCTGTCTCCTATCCCGGTACTTCGACATCGGGGCGAACGCCGGTCTGGGCCGCATCGCCACCGAAGTCAGCCGTCGTCTGGAAGAGCGCGGCCACGATGTGGTCAAGGTCAGCAGCGACGACCGGAACAACTGGCGGTACGCATGGAATTGCCTCCATGGTCTCAAGAAGCGTATCCCCACCGACTGCGACGTCTACCACGCCCTCAGCCCCATGGAGGCGTTGCACATCCCGAAACTCCGGGCGGTGGTGACGTTCAACGACCTCATACCGCTGACGCATCCTGAACTTGCCGGTGCGGGGATGCAGGTCAACCGCCTCGGGCGAGCCATAGGGTGGGGGATGTTTGCCTACTTTACCAGACGCGCATTAGCTTGCCGACGAGTTATCGCCATCAGTAGCCAGACCGCCAGCGACATATCCGCCATGCGGATGAACACGCGGTTGGCACTCCCTAGTATTGACGTCGTCCGCCTGGGCATCCGGCCCGACCTTGAGCCGCAGCAAAAGCCCGACGACATTTTCCGGGTGGGCTATATCGGCCAGCTGGACCCGCGAAAGCGCGTCGACCTGCTCATCAACGCCTTCCGGCAGACCGACATCAATGGTGAGTGCGTGATTGCCGGAACCGGTCGGCAAGAGGCGGAACTGCGGGCGCTTGCTGGCGACGATCCCCGCATCAAGTTTCTGGGCTTCATCCCCGACGACGAGCTGGTGCAGTTCTACAACAGCCTTGACCTGTTCGTCTTCCCCACTGCCATTGAGGGCTACGGACTTCCGCCGGTGGAGGCGATGGCGTGCGGCGTGCCGGTGGTAATTATGTCGGATGCCATCATGCCAGACGATGTGAAACGACATTGCTTTCAGACTGAGAGCATACGGGATCTTCTCGAGATGTGGCCGGTGTTAGAGATCAAGGGAATGGCGGTGTTTGAGAAGTTCGCCCAATCGCACGACTGGGAACGGACCGTAGACGCCTACGAGCAAATATACCGGGAGGTAGCGAGTTGACGAAAGCACTGATCACGGGGATCGATGGCCAAGATGGTTCGTACCTGGCAGAACTTCTGTTGACCAAAGGCTACGAAGTCCACGGCATTGTGCGCCGGAGTGCCAAGCCCTGGGCCAACCTAGCCCCCTTCGTTGATGACCTGACGCTCCACTATGGCGACCTGACCAACGCCACGACGGTTGCCGCCATTGTGCGTGACGTGCAACCCGACGAGCTTTACAACCTGGCTGGGCAGTCCGATGTCGGTGTCAGTTTCCAGAACGCCGAGTACACCTTGGATGTCAACGTCCTGGGTGTCGCTCATCTACTGGAAGCCGTCAGGCGATTCAGTCCAGATACAAGATTCTACCAGGCGTCCAGTAGCGAAATGTTCGGTAGGGCTCGAGCGCCTCAAAATGAGTACAGTGCGTTTGATCCTGTCAGCCCGTACGCCATCTCTAAGCGCTCAGCCCATGAACTCATGGGTGTCTACCGCGAGGCGTTTGGCGTGTTCGCCTGCGCTGGCATTCTGTTCAACCACGAGAGCGAGCGACGGGGCACGCAGTTCGTCACCCGCAAGGTCACCATGGCGGTTGCTCGGATCGCCTGCGGGCTTCAGTTCCGGTTGGAACTGTGGAATAAGGACAGCAAGAGGGACTGGGGCTACGCTCCCGACTACGTCAAGGCCATGTGGATGATGCTTCAGCACGGTGATGCGAATGATTATGTGGTTGGGACCGGCATCCAGCACACCGTTGAACATCTACTCTGGCGGGCGTTTGACGTTCTCGGTATGGACTGGCAGGAGCATACGGTGATATCGGCCACCGATGACCGTCCGATTGACCCGAAGGACCTATGCGCCAATCCGGAGTTTATCTTTGAGCAACTGGGCTGGTATGCGGAAACGTCCTTTGACGAGATGATCTGCCGGATGGTGAAGCACGATCTGAAGTTGGCCGAGCAAGAAAAGGCGATGCGGTGAACCTTAGCAGAGTAAAGCCCAATCCGTTATCAGCGAGGAGGTGATGTTTGTAGGTTGACATCAGGCAAGGGAGTAATGAACCAAAGGAGGTTAACAAGTGAAGAAGAAACTTATCGGAGCATTCCTTATCGCGGCTATCTTGATGCTGACTCTTGTGGCTTGCGGAACGGATCAGGAGCTCACTCCAGAGGTGGAGGCCTTCATCAAAAGCAAGATAGCGGCGCTGCAGGGTCCGGAAGGTCCGAGAGGGCCTAAAGGCGCTGCAGGATCAGTGGGTTCAAGGGGTGCAGTTGGCCCAGTAGGCCCGGCAGGTGAAGTAGGAGCCTCGGGTTCAAGAGGGGCGACCGGAGATGCTGGTCAACCCGGTCCTGAAGGACTTCAGGGTGAACCTGGACCTGACGGTTCGCAAGGCTCGCCTGGATACTCAGGAGGTCCAGGTCCAGCAGGGTCGGCAGGAATATTCCCCGCCTTCTCTGTAGCCTCACAGGTCAAGGACTCGGGCGAGGCCACCGTCACGTATGATACTACCATCGTGGCTGCTGGTGCGCGATCCTTTCATCTGGCGACAACCGGGACGGTGGGAGACGGGTACGAAGCGCGAGTGGTACTGACGCCGAATCAGGCCATGTCGCTGAATGATATTGTATCTATTGCCTGGCAGGAGTACCTTGTCTCCGGCTACCCCCCTCACGTTGATCTGATCATCCTCCGGTCTGATGGGGTGCTGGACGCCTTGGTATTCGAGTATAGCTACAACACCATGGCCCACTACGCCGACGGGCCGATGCCGTATGGGGCACTCACCGGAGACTGGTACGCGACCTTTGCAGATGATGGTAGCGGGCCTGCACTCATTAACGATGCCGCTTTTGCCTGGCTGAGCTCAGGGGATCCCGGCCCCCCGGGGGGCATGATTGAAGGTACGCTGGCACAGTGGAAGGCCGGGACGGTGCTGGCAACGGTCGACGGTAACTCCCCGGTCATCCGTATTGAGATTGAGGTGGACAACTGGGTAGTCCAGTCCGATGCCTACCTGGACAGCGTCGCGGTGAACGGTGTGCTACTGCCAGATTAAGGTCTGGCACCTTCAACTTCCGGGAAGGGTTCATTCCTTCCCGCCTGTAGCCAAGGAATTGGCTGTAGGCGAAAGGGAATGAGCAAACCGTTACCGACAGGAGGACAAGTAGTCATGGACACCACGGAGTTGATGCGATGAACCTGAGTACACTCAAGCGCCATCCGTACCGCCCTCTCCACCGGCTCGTCAACGCCCTCTACCACGATCCCGAGACGGTCGTTCTCCGGAAGGACGCGGTTGACTACGTGGTGGCCAACGGCGCGAAGTTCTACCTGACGGATTGCGTCCAGGACATCCAACTGGCGCAACCCGACTGGCTGCGGAATGTGCGCCCCACCGACATCTGCCTCGACCTGGGCGCCGGCATCGGCTCAGTGGCCATCCCGCTGGCGATGAAGGCGGCGACGGTGTACGCTGTGGAACCGTTGTTTCACGCAGAGTTGAAGCCTAATGCTTGGCTGAATAACCTGATAAACATTGAGGTAGTGGATATGGCGCTGGGACCGTCCGACGGGCACGCGGAGACTACCTTCGGCGGTCGGTCAGCCTGGACGGAGACACGACCGTTCAAGGACTTCTGCCAGTGGGCTGGTCGACACATCGACTGGCTCAAGGTCGACGTCGAAGGCGCGGAGTGGGACCATCTGAAGCCCCAAGACTGCGAGGGCATCCGGGAAGTGCGGATTGAGTTCCACATCAGGCGCCGGTATCGCTTGCGAGATGAATTCGCCATTGATGCTTGGCGGCGTTGGTTCAACCAGTTCAACTACGACCTGATCGAAGAGCGCGGCATCCCCCTTCCCTGGGGCCAGCCGTTTGCCTACTGCTACAGCATGAATGCGAGCCGGAGCGGCGCATGATGCCCTGGTATGCAGTCCTGCTCATTGTGGCCATGGTGGCGTCGTTTGTGTGGATGGTGCGCTCTTGGAGACGGTCCTATGACTAGACTCCGACAATACCTCTCCGTCCTGCTCCGCCCCTGGGCGGCGGCCGTCATGCTGGTGGCTCACCGGCGGACGCTGCTGTACCTGGCGGTGAAGCGGCGCTGGCGCAACCTGTACAACTTCATCTTCGTGACGTTCTTCATCCGCGGCGAGGACTGCGGCAAAGGCGTGGCCGACCCGCTGTGGAAGTTCGCCCCCGGGTGGTCCAGCGGGCATCTGTTCGGCTGGGACATTGAGGTTGAGATCACGACGAAGTGCTACCTGAAGTGCATCATGTGTGAGTCGCCGCACTTCCCGCCGGAGTACAAGCAGAACCTCAGCCTTGAGCAGTTCAAGACGCTGATTGACACCACCCCAAGCCTCAAGTGGATTAACCTGACTGGCGAGGGGTCGGCTTTCCTCAACCCGGACTTCATGGAGATGCTGCGGTACGTCAAGGGCAAGGGCATCTACGTGGACTTCAGCCACGACTTCTTCAGGCTGTCGCTGGGGCAAATGATTGATCTGATTGACATGGGGATTGAAAGAGTATACTGGTCAGTGGACGGCTGTACAAAAGAGTCATACGAGCGTATCCGAGTCGGTGCTGACTTCGCCCACGTTCTTGCGAACATTCAAAAGTTCGTGGGGATGAAAATAATAAAACGCCGCCCCCTCCCCGAACTCTGCGTCCGCTACACTTTCATGAAGGGCAACGTTCACGAACTACCGCTACTCATCCCCATGCTCGAGCGGATAGCGCCGGCGAAAGAGTGGGGCGATCAGCCGGCAGTCAACATCGTCGCCCTCCTGGACTTCCCGGAAACCGCTCACCTTGTCGCCGAAGTGTCGCCAGAGACCGTCGCGCTCGTCAACAGTCAGGCCAAGAAGGCCGGGTGGACAACCTACTGGTCTCATGTAACCCATGACGAGAGCGCCAAGCCGCCCATGCACTACTGTACGTTCTGGTCAGAGCCCTACGTTATGGTCACCGGCCACGTGGTGCCGTGCTGCGGGGTGCTGATGTCGAATCGCCGACCGTTCCTTGAGCAGCACGCCTTCGGCAACATCCGCGATTTGTCACTGCGCAACATCTGGGACACCGATCGCTACCAGGCGTTCCGCCGGTCGGTTGTCAGCCGGACGGCCCCGGTGCCCATCTTGTGCGAAGGTTGCCGGAGCTTCAATACCGCCGACCGGGTGGCGAAGTACGGGGTGTCGGAATGGGTGTGATTCAGGCGGTGGACCGCCGAGAAGTTCTCGAGGTGCTTGTCAAGGCCAGAGCCAGAATAGACAAGCCCCAGAAGTGGTGCGCCTATTGGTTCTGCTCTGAGGATTATAAACGGCTCGGCGCAGATGGTGCGGTCTGGGAATGTGCGGACCCGGCTGGCCCTCTGGCAAAGGCAGCGTGTCACGCTTTGGCCTCACATTCAGGAATGAATGAGTTGTGGGGCGATTGGGAGCGGGTCACCTATGTGGTGACCCACAAAGCCGTGATGGCGATGTTTGATGGTGCCATTCAAGAACTAGAGGTAAAACCATGACAGAACCACCTGAAGTACAGCAGGCGATTGAGGCGGTGGCCCTATTGCTGGCAAATAAAAAGCGTTATCCTGGTGACACGAGGCGTCCAATATATCCAGTAACGGTGCGTCACATGGAAGATGCCCGCGCCATCCTATCCGATGAGAGGATACGGGTGGTGGCTGAGGAGCAAGCGTGGCCAGATCACAGGCATTTTCCGATTGTGCAATACAACAAAGGATGGGAAGCCGGTCAACGTGAGGCCAAAGAACTAGGCTTTGAACTAGTCCACAGGGTAAAGGATCGATGATTAGCGAACTCGTAACCCGAGCCCGCTCCGACCACAACACCCTCTACCGCAATGCGGTCTACCTCATCCTGTCGCCACTCACAATGGGCGGTCTGGGCTTCGGCTTCTGGCTTCTGGCCGGGCGGTACTTCAGCGCAGAACAGGTGGGGCTGAGTGCCGCCATTGTGCAGTTCACCACGTTCATCATCACGCTGGCACTGGTGGGGCAGACCTCAGTGCTGATTCGCTTCCTACCCGGCCACAAGAGTCCGGACAACCTGCTGTGGACATCAATGGTCGTGCCCCTAGCCGCCCTCGTCGTCCTGGCAGTACCGGCGGTCTTGCTGTTCACCCTGTGGGTGCCAGAAGGAACTGACGGTTTCCCGGTCAACCTGTGGTTCTTGATCGCCGCGCTGGCGGTAGGTAGCGTTCTTTGGGACATGACTGAGGCGGTCTACATCGCCCACCGCATCGCCCGCTATGCGCTGGTGAAGAACCTGCTGTTTTCCGTCCTGCGGGTTGGCTTCCTGGCGTTTGCCGTCGTGGTCGGGGGTGACCGCTACGGCATCCTGTGGGCCTGGAGTCTGGCCATCGGGCTCGGGCTGGCCTTTGCCTTTGGCTACCAGTTCCGGCGGCTCGGTCTGCTGCGGCGCACCGCGACCCTGAAGATCGGGTTGGTCTGGCAGCACCGGCGCTTCGCCCTGGCGAACTACGCTGTACACACGTTCCAACACGCCGGGATATTGCTCATGCCCGCCCTGGTGGTGGCGATGCTGGGAGCCGAGCAGGGGGCGTACTTCTACATCCCGTGGATGATTGGCGCCTTCCTGCTTGCCGTACCGGACAGCATGGCGATGTCGCTGTTCGCCGAAGGGGCGAACTTCCAGGAGAAGCTACGGGAGAACGTCCGCAAGGCCATCCGGTTCTGCGCTGTAACCGTCATCCCGGGGAGCGCCATCCTGGTATTGTCCGCCCGCTACGTACTTGGACTCTTCGACCAGCAGTACGCCGATGAGGGCTGGACGACGCTGGTGATACTGGCCGTCTCATCCCTGCCATTCGCCGTGGTGGTCATCCACAAGGCCGTCCTGCGGGTCCAGCAGCGTAATGTAGAACTGGCTCTGATGTGGATTTTCCTGACGGCGGTGCTGTTCACTGGGAGCGTGATGCACATGCCGACGGTCGGCATAGAGGCGGTGGCTCTTTCCTGGCTGGCGGCCAACTGCTTCCTGGCAGCGTGGATTCTGATGTTTCGGAGGGGGGTGTACCATGGGCATTGCTAGCGTGCCGCTAATTGTGCCATTGATGCTCGTGATCGGTACGGCGATATGGGTTGTGGTGATGGGCTGGAGACGTGACAAAAGACTGGAAGATGAGCGCCGAGAAATGGCAACGCTGCATAAGACCATGAATGAAACGGCGAAGGCAATTGCAGCCAAATTAGGAGTGGCTATCAATGACTCCGACAAAACCGACCCGCTGCTCTGATTGCGACGAGGTAATGTCTGATGAGCAGGCGACCTATACGGGGGGCGCGGACTAAGAAGACGGAGGTTGCGGTGACGCCAAACATAGTGATGTTAGTTGTGACACTCATAGTGGGCGTGATGGCTGTGATAATTGGAGGCCTGACCATCATACTATTGACCCAGATCGCCTTTAAGCAGTACAAGGACACGGCCAATCAGGACAATGAGGTAGGCACCAATGGCAAAAAGGGATGGCTAGCAGCATGGGCGACCCGCTATGCTGAAAGACACGCTGAGAAATGACGCAGGGGAGGATGTGTTAATGAACTGGGAGATATTTATTGATGAGAAGTTGACTCCCGTGTACAGGCGTGTGACGCATACGCGACGACGAAGGCTTCCGGCATTGAGTATACTCGGCATACTCGCCTTTCTTGCTGCATGGGGTGTTGGGACTTGGATTCTTTCGGCTGGCGAAGGCCCTACTACTTCTGTGGCTAAGACAGTACTGCTAGGCTTCGGGATTCTTGTGTTAAGCTTACTACCGCTTACTGTTGCTGGGATAGCAGTAGCACTTCTGGTCTGGGTTGTGAAGGGCACGATTCAGTGGGCCTGGACGGGTACAGAAGAATCATCCAAAAAGCCTGAAAGCAAGGTGAGACGATGAAAGTCCTGATGATACACCCGAGCGTCCCAGTTTACGGCGGAGCCGAGCACCTCATTGTTGAGTTTGGGAATTACCTGAGCCGCCAGGGGGTTGAGAACGCCCTGTTGACCACCGCCCTGCCTGACGGTATGGAGGCGGACTTTACCGGCACGGAGATACTGAAAGTGAGGAAGTTCAGCGACAACCCCCTTGAGGACATGCTGGCCCTTTGCCGTGGTGTGGGGAAGTACAGCGGGCGCTTCGACGTCATCAACCCACACAACTTCCCGGCGTCGATCGCGGCCGCCTGCACGAAGAAACCGAGCGTGTGGATGTGCAACGAGCCGCCGGAACTCTTCACCTCCTGGGAGCGGAAGTTTCTTGAGGCGGTCAACCGCCACAACGTCAAGGTCGGCGCCATCAACAAGGTGGTGGTCGCCGACCTGCCCAACGCCCGGCGGTTCTTCGACCTGTATGGTGTCACCCCTGAAGTCATCCCCTACGGCATTGACTACCCGTTTTTCGCCGAAGATGCGGGCTGGAGTCAGCAGGAGGCGTTTACCATCGTGCAGGTCGGTGTCATACAGCGGTTCAAGAACCAAGTGGAGACCCTGAAGGCGCTGGGCGACATCAAGGACCAGATATCGCCGTTTCGACTGTTCATCGTTGGGCCAGTCGGAGAGGCGGACTATTGCCGAGAGGTTGAACGTGCGGTTGACCATTACGGCTTGGGCGGCCGCGTGCTGTTCACCGACAACAAGACGCGGAAGTACATCCGGTTCCTGTACCGCACCGCCGACGTGCTGGTGCATCCGTGCGGCCCGCAGGGCGGGTGGCTGACACCCTTCGAGGCGTTGTCCAGCGGCGTGCCGATTATCGTCAAGCCGGAACTGTCCTGCTCCAGTATCATCAAGGACAACGACATCGGCCAGGTGACGGACGATCTGGCTCAGGCGATTCTCAACGTCCACCTTTGCCCTATGCCCTACCGCAAGCAGGCTCTCTTGGGCAAGCAGTGGGTGAAGGACAATCTCTCTTGGGACAAGTTCGGAGCTCAGATGGTAGGGTTATTTGAGGAGGTAATCGGTGATGACAAGGATCGGGCGAGTGTTTAACGAACTGGATCTACAGATGCGCACAGTCTTCTCAATGCTGGATCTACAGATGCGCACAGTCTTCTCAATGTCGGAAAGGCCTGGACAGAGGCGGAAAGAAGCAAGGAACAAAATCGAGCATAGATTACTAACAAACGATGAAGTAAATGCAGCGATCCGCAAAGCCGAGGCTTTGGAGTGGGGGTGGGAATTCAAGGCTCCAATCATTTGCAGAGCCCAATACCGTAAGACAGACACGATAAGTCGCAGGAAAGAACGCCAGTGTATTGGCAACATGATGGCGGAGAGCCAGCGCTATCTCGATAATTGCAACGACGTCAAAGAACTCCAAGAGTGGATATCGAAACTCAGCAAGGTGCTCATTCAAGGCGGAATGCCAGAGGTGTAGACGTGACACATTCCCAAGGGCTCAGATGGTGGGGTTATTCCAGGAGGTGATTGACAGTGGAGGGTGACAACAATAACAAACGGCAGCCACAGGGAAAACTGCCTGGATCAGAGAACTCGGATCGCGATGCACGGCGGGTACTTGCTGCCTTTGGTATCCTTGCGATGCTTGTGGTAGTGGGTTTGATGATTAGGGTCTTATCTGAGGGGCATCGATTAGGAGGTATGTAGTGGAGCGTGAGAAAGATTGGTTGCCGGATGATCTGTACCGCCAAGTCTGCGCGAACGTGCCTATCGCCTGCGCGGATACCGTCGTCATTTGCGGGCGACACGTGCTGGTGCTTGAGCGGATCATCGAGCCAGCCTGGGGAAGTTGGGCGTTGCCTGGTGGTCACATTAGGAAGGGGGAGCAGCCGGTTGCTGCTGCGCGGCGTGAACTCCACGAGGAAACAGGTCTGCGCGTGCCAAAAGACGCCTTTGTGTTCGTCGGTGTTGAGACGTACGATCACGGCTGGCGGTACGACATCACGCTGACATTTTGCGTCGCACTTCCCGACTGCCCCGATGTGAAACTCAACGATGAGCATGGTTCGGTCCTGTGGGCGCCCGTCGACGAGCTTCCCGTAGGACTCCTGGTGCCAGCCCGGCGGGTGATCGTCAAGGCCTTTGAGGAACGTTATGAGTCAGCGTGACCCATGGTGGGTGCCAGTCGGCTTCGGTATCCTTGCGATACTGCTGTCAGTGGTGTTGATGTTAGGGCTAGAGTGCGAAGCATTGTCAACGGAGGTAATGCGATGAGAGTCCTCGTTTTTGGCTGTAAGGTAGTGGGAGCCGTGGCACTGATCGCCGTCCTTTCGCCGGTGTTGGTTCCCGTGTTGCTACTATACCTCATGGACGGCCTGGTGTCCCTCTTGGTAGTCGGCACGTGGCGACCACTGCGAACTTGGCGGCAGGATGGCACGGGGGTGGTACAATGAGAGTCCTCGTCACCGGTGGCGCCGGTTTTCTCGGCTCCCACGTCTGCGAGCACTACGCCAAGCTGGGCCATGAGGTCGTGGCCTTCGACAACCTGACCAAGCACGAACTCACCAGGACGGGGTACGATGCGGTGGCGGCGCGGCGTCACATTGTCGCCCTACTGGAAAGTTGGGGCGTCCAGCTCCGCATCTTCAGCATAACCGACATGGAACACGTCATGGATGCCGTGAGTCGGACGGACTTCATCGTCAATTGCGCCGCTCAACCGGCTATGACCATCGCGTACGACAACCCCACGTACGACCACCGGGTGAACGTCGGCGGTCTGTTGAACGTCCTTGCTGCGGCTAGGCACCACAATGTTCCGGTGCTATCCTGCTCCACCATTCACGTCTACGGCAACGGCGTCAATGAGGAAGTGCACAAGCAGGGCGGGCGGTTCGTCCGTTGCCCGGTGGGGATCTCCGAGAGCCACCCGTTGTTGACCGGACGCCTGTCCCCTCTTCACGCTTCCAAGCGCGCCGGCGAGCTGTACGTCCAGGCGTTCGCCGACAGCTACGACCTGAAAGCCGCATCGTTCCGCCTGACTGGCATCTACGGTCCGCGGCAATTCGGCGGGGAAGACCACGGCTGGGTGGCGAACTTCGCCATCCGCACCCTGACCGAAAGGGACATCACCGTCTACGGCACCACTCAGCAGGTGAGGGATATCCTCTACGTGACGGACGCCGTCGAGGCCATAGCCGCCTGGCAGAACTCCGGATGCCCACCGGGCGTCTACAACATCGGCGGCGGTGAGGACAACATAATCTCCATTCGTGAGTGTCTTCATGAACTCTGGGAGATGACAGGTCAGGAGCAAAAGGTGGAGGTGGCCCCGGCTCGGCAGGGCGATCTGTACTACTTCTGCTGCGATAACACCCGGGCCACTGAGGCGTTCGGCTGGAGCCCCACGGTCCACTGGTCTGGCGGGCTGCCGAATCTGGTGGAGTGGGTGCGGGAGAATATGGGAATCTTTGAGGCGAAATGAACTGGATTGAGCCCAACACCCCATGCGTGATTCTCTGCGCCGGCCGTGGCACGCGCCTTAATCTCCATCTGCCGAAGGTGCTGCATAGAGTCAACGGCAAGCCACTCTTTCAGCACGTGGTGGACTTCTGGAAGCCATACGTCAGGCACTTCATCTTCGTCGTTGGCTATCGGCGGGGATGTGTAATCCCAGAACTGCCATCCGGGGACGTAGTTATCCAGCAGGAGCAGATGGGCATCGCCCATGCGATTGCTCAGGTGGAAACGCTCATCAACAACCGCTTCATCGTGGCCTTGGGCGATTGCCTGCAGCGAGGGGAGTTCGACATTCCGGACGACATGGAGCAAGGGCAGATGGTGTGGGACACCTTGCCAATGAGGGCGATCCACCGGGGGAACCTGCTGGTGACAAAGGACGGCCTTATCACTCAGTCGATTGAGAAGGCCCAGACGTACCCCGGTATGGGGACGTACTTCTTCGACAGGCGCGTCTTTGACTGGATATCTTCGACACCGGCATCATCACTCCGTGGTGAGATTGAGATCAGCGATGCCGTTGACCAGATGGCGCGGTCGTCTCGTGTCAGCGCCGTCCTGTTCGGCGGCGACTTCCTGAACGTCACCTACCCAGAGGACATCGTCGAAGCAGAGCGACTATTCCCGTGTTGACTGCCTACGTCGCCATCGGGCTAACCTTCCTCGCCATTCTCAGCGCGTTCCGCTGGACCCTGAGCAAGGGCGGCTATTCCTGGCTGCTCTACGTGTGCGGGCTGGCGCTGGTGCTCTCCACCACTCTGGCGTCCACCCAGCTGGTGGGCAGCGACATCCACCTCGAGTACTACTATGCTGGCCAGACCCTTGACGGAGGATGGGACTCTTCCCTTCCCCATGCCATCAACGCTTCGCTGTCGGTGTCGCTGCTGGCACCCTACCTGGCAAAGTGGCTGGACATCGATCTCATTTGGGTTTTCAAAGTCCTCATCCCCATGATCTTCGCCCTGACGCCGGTGCTGCTCTTCCAGTTCTTCACCCACCACTTCACCACCCGGCAGGCCTTCCTGGCCGCCATGTTCTTCCTAATTGTGCCAACCTTCATCCTCGAGCTCCCGGCGCTGGCCCGGCAACAGGTGGCTGAGACATTCCTTGCTGGCTTCCTGTTGTGCTACGTCCAACCCTGGCGGTGGCGGGTGCGGTTCCCCGTGTTGGTAGTGCTCGGGCTGGGAGTGGTGGTGTCGCACTACTCGCTGGCGTTGCTGCTGCTGGTGCTGCTCTTCGGTCTGGCAATGGGGGAAAGCATCGCCCGACGTCCGTTGTGGAGCCGTGATCTCTGGAAGGTAACCCCGCTGGTGGCTGTCCTATTTGGCTTCGGCGTCTGGTACTTTGACTCCGTGGCGTCCGGTACAGTGGCCGCTCACATCACCAATGTGACCGGCTTCGGCGGAACGGTGGCCACCGCCGTCGGCGAGACAGCCGTCGCTGCCATTCCCGCTGCGCCACCTGCCTACGGTGCCGCCTTCCGGATGGCGACCGGAGTGGACTTCCTTCAGGTGGACTGGGGCAGTCGGGCCTTCCGGCTGGTGCAATTCGCCACTCAGGGGGCGCTGGTCGTGGGCATTGTCGTGGCTCTCCGGACAGTGAAGGACTGGTGGTATCGCTCTCTGACCGTCACCATGGGGGCGATCCTGATAGCCGCACTGGCCTTCCCCCAGGTAGGCAGCCTGCTCAACCTTTCCCGGTATTACCACCTGTCGCTGATGGTGGTGGCACCGGCCTTCGTCGTCGGTGTGGAGTGGTTGCCCAGGATCGGCGGCAGGCGGCTGGTTGTCGCCCTGATGGCCGTCTACTTCCTCTTCACGTCCGGTCTGGTCTTCCACTGGGTAGGATCCTACGATCTCTCCGAAGCCACCATGCCGTACAGCATCGGGCTGGAGAACAAACGCCTAGACGCCGGCGGGTACCTGACGGCTGACGACGATGCGGTGGCGCAGTGGGCGGTGGCTGAAGGGCTGACGCCGATCTATGCCGATGCCCATGGCGTACTCAAGCTCCAGGAGTACCTGCCCATGGAAGAGACTTTGCCACTGCCGGGAGCAGGCGTTGACTTCCGCGGCTACGTGTTCCTGCGTTCCTGGAACATCGAGCAGCAAAGCCTGACCTATTGGGCCGGCCCCGGGTTAAGGCGACAGGTGCCCATCTGGATAGACATGGATCGGGTGCGGTTCCTGTACCTGTCTGGCTCAGCGATGATCGTGGAAGTCCGATGACACATTTTCCCTTGGTCGAACTGCTGAAGGCTTTTTACAGGTGGTACTACCTGGGTTGCGTACACCTTCTTTTCTGGACAGAAGAACTCCGCTTGGAGTTTGAGTATTTGCATGATGGGCGGCTTCGGGAGAGTCGCATTCCTTTGAACCGACAGGGGCTTAAGGCGATTGAGCGACTTTGGCCAGATCGTGCATCTGTCGTGAAGCGCGACTTTGTCTGGGGCTGGCTACGATCCATCCTATTCGCCGTTGTTGCCACTACCGGCATGGGGGTACTGGCCTACACCTCTGGCGGCTGGGAGCGGTTTTGGACGTGGCTTGCTGTGTCCGCTGGTATCATACTGCTCTTTCAGCTTGCCATGAGACGCAAGGCAGGACGTGGATAGATGGCGATGATCGTGGAGGTGAAGTGATGAGCATGGAACCCCGCTACGGGAAAACCGATGTGGAGTTGGCAAATATACAACCCCATACCCAACTGCTGAAGAAGATAGAAAGGGATGTGCGTAAGGATGAGAGGCGTCTAAAACACGGTTATTATGGCTCGAAGGACAGAGGGTTTTATCAAGACAACACGAATTGGAAGTGTAGTTGCGGCTGCAAGAAGGCGTATGTCAGCAAGATTGGAACGCAATTATTTTCTGTCTGTCCTGAGTGTGGACGTGTTTACTTAATGAGTCTTCTCTGGGAAAAAGAGGACAGCATGTATAGTGAATCGTGGCATAGGTGGCAGTCTTGGACTTGGCGGCAATTCGGGTACAGAGAAATTGGGGTTATCAAACTTGAGACTTTTGAACGAACACAATGTGATTCGCCAGCTTGCGAGAAGAAATCAACCCACAAATGCAAATGTGGGCAACTTTGCTGTGGTGAACATTGGTGGGAAAGGCGTCGCTGCTATGACTGCCATCATAAAGAGTGGAGTTTCCTGGATGACATTCCATCTAGGTGAGGAGCGATGACAATATGTGGCTTCAAGCTCTCGCAGATACTTCGCTGTACGGCGTCCCACTTCTTGTTGTCCTGCTTTGCGGGCTGGCTGGGATTCTTCTTGACCTCGACCATCCTGTCGCACATTGGCTCCACATCCGCAATGGACGCTTCCTACATATTCCGGTCCTCATTGCTAGTGGCGTTGTGTTTCTCATTGTGGTCGCATCTGGTGGAAGACTACTGGTTGGGTAGGTGGTTTTGATGCGGTACTGGCCCATCGTGGCTGCAGTCGCCGCCATCGTGGCGTTGGCCTTCGCGCTCCGGACAGTCGGCGAGTGGGCTAACGTCTTTCAGCCCGATGGGGTGTACTTCCTCGGAGCGGACTCCTACTACCACATGCGGATCGCCGACTGGATGGCGGCCAATCCCGGGCGCGTCCTGACCTTCGACGCTTACGCCGCCTATCCTGGTGGACTGCCGGTCGGCTACCGTCCCATGTTGTCGGGCATCGTGGTCGGTGCCAGTTACCTCGTCTCCTGGGGAATGCCCGAACCGGCGACGCTAGACGCCGTGGGAGCCGTTGTGCCGCCCGTTGTCGGTGCGCTGACCATCATTCCGGTGTACCTGCTGGGGCGACAGGTGTTCCACAGCCGTCTCGTCGGCCTGGTGGGCGCTGGGCTGGTCGCCATCCTGCCCACGGAGTTCCTGCACCGCTCTCTGCTGGGCTTCACCGACCAGCACGTGCTGGAAACGTTCTGGTCGGTGTGGATCGTGCTCTTCCTCGTTCTGGCCGTCCGGAGGAATTGGCGCTGGGGGCTGGGGGCAGGACTCGGTCAAGCATTACTCACATTCTCTTGGCAAGGGTCCATGTACCTGATGGCGATCGCCGCGCTGTGGTGTGTGGCGACGTTCTTCTACCGCCATGTCAAAGGACAGGAGACCAGTTCGGTGCTGGCGTCCTTCGCCGCTTACGCCGGGGTGGCCGCCTTGCTCGGCATCCCTTTCCTGATCTATTACGGTGCCGCCCGGTTGGAATATGCCAGCCAGTTGATGCTGATCGGCGTGCCCGGCATTCTCTACCTCTATGGCCGTTTATTTCCAAAAGGACGCCGGGGAGCGGTTGTGCTCGCCGGGCTCGCCGTAGGCTCAACCGCTGTCGTGGCTCTCATTGCGTCTCAGAGCACCACATTGATGGCAATTCTACTCGCGGTCAGGCAGCAGTTGTTGGCGGTCTTTTGGGGTTATCGGTCGACCATCCTGGAGGCGCAGCCGTTGAGTTTTGGGGCTGCATGGAGCCTCTACGGTGTCGCCGGTCTGCTCGCCCTGTAGGGGCTCTACCTCGCTATCCGCAACCGCCAGTCAGCGGTGTTCGTCATCTGGTCGGTGGTGATGCTGGTGGCGGCGATCGGACAACGTCGGTGGGGGTACTACGCTGTGGTACCGGTGGGGCTCCTGACAGCCTACGCCATCCAGCAGGCGGCGGCGTGGTTCACCACGACAGCCCGACCGGCCTTCGTGACGGCCGCCTGCCTACTGGTCGTCATCGCCTCAATGCCCTACATCGCCGGCGTGATGCGCGTACTACCCGACCTTGATGCCGACACGCGAGCGGCCGCCGAGTGGTTGAGGGACAACACCCCGGCGCAGTTTGCCAACACCACCTACCTTGACCGCGAGCAGCGTGGCCGCACCGCCGACTACGCCATCCTGTCCTGGTGGGACTACGGGCACTTCATCGTCCGCATAGGCCAGCGAGTGCCGGTCAGCAGCCCCACCTGGCAGGACGAACCGGCGCAGTGGTTCTTCGCAGCCCAGAATGTGGAAGAGGCGGAAGGGCGGATTGAAGGGCTGAACGTCCGCTACATCCTGATTCACCGCGACATGGTGACGACCAAGTTCTACGCAGTGGTGCACAAGCTCCGCCATGGTATCATTGAGGGCTGGGAAGAGATGTTGCCGAACTCGATGGCCTACCGGCTGTACCACAGCCGCGGATGGGGTCCGTACCGGCTGGTGTTTGAGACGGAGCGGGTCAAGGTGTTTGAAGTAATCCACTGATCTACCTCCTTGCAAACAACCCCCGAATCGTCTCTATGAAGATCAGCCCCATGCCGAAGATCGTACCGATGGTCAGCACCATGAAGAACCACTTGATTATCTCCGCCTGGCCCTGCAGGAAGACGAAGTCCCACATGATGAGCCGCGGGATCCCGGTGGTGAAGAACCCGATGGCCATCTTGACCACGCCGAATGAGCCGGCCGCCTGGACGCTGCTATAGCCGGTCAGGAAGTTCATCACAGTCAGGTCTTCGGCCTGAAAGTACGTCCCCTGTAGTAGCAGGCTGAGGAAGTTCCCCATCAGCAGGATGAAGGCCAGGTAGACAACCCATTGTGGCCTCATGGTACCGCCCTCTGGCGAGTCACCCACATGACCGCCACGGCTTCGATGATGAACACGATCACCGTCCAGAAGGGCACGATGCCGCCGCCGGTCATCAGGCTGGCCAGGGCGAGAATCATGCCGCTCACCACCGACTGAATCAGCAGACTGCGGGTGAGCCAGTAGGCGATGAAGCCGAGAATGACGGCCGCACCGAACACCGTCGGAAACCAGAATAGCGACTGCGGGATCCCCGCATGATCAAGCATCTGGTTGATGAACGTCGCCCCCGGCAGGTGGTTTGTCTGCAACTCGGTGTACAGTTGGTCGATGTCGTCTGGCACATCCGTCCACAGGTCCTCGACGCCCGACAGGCTGACGTCGACCGCCCGGGCTTCCGTCACCGGCAGGAAGGACAGTAGCAGGGCGGACACGTCGGCATCGGTAGTGGTGGTGCGGAAGGTCGCCGTACCGGGGTTGTCGCCACCGGCATCGTCGGGCACAGTGGCGATGCTCAGCCAGTCGGTGAAGTCATAGAGGAGTTGCTGGGACGCATTCACCGTGATGGCGATCGTCTCCACGTAGGGAAGAGCGTCATTCTCCACCCAGCTCCAGTTGTTAGCGTTGTTGGTGACCGAGACGTTACGAGCAAAGCCATCCTGCGCCACGCTGTCGATCGAGATGGCGAACTTGACCGGTCTGGTCTCGGTCGCCCACACGGTGGCGGAGTCCGCTGTGGCGTCATCCCCATCTAGGCCGTAGTCGATGATATTGGTCCCCGTTCCTTCGTCAACGTACCACAGGTTGTTGGCATCGGTGGGGAATTTGTTGTTAAACAGGTCGTTTTCTTCGCCTATTGTGAGATCATCGGTGCCCACGACGACGTTGGCGATTGTGCCGACGATACCTGACGCAAAGCCATCTTCGAGATCGCCGATTACAACATTTCCGCCATTGGGAGCTGCCGTTGTATCGGCATCTGTCACAGCCGTTCCGTTGTCTATTCTCAGCCTTACACCCTCAGCCGATGAGATACTGGCGATGAAGTGGTACCATTGATCGGCATTCCATGAGTTCTGAGTGCTTGTGATGTTGATTTTAACGTCAGAAGCCAACGTATAGCGTAGATTCATCTGACCGCTGACTTGTATGAGGGCAACTGCCAAAGAATTAGGAGAGTCTATTCTTTTAGACCATAGGTATTGATCCGTCGCAGAAGCTGAGCTAAACGGACTGTCGAGCTTGAACCACAGGTTGACCCACAGCTTTGCTGCCGCGTCGTGTATCGCCCCGGCGTTGACGTTGCTGGTGGCTGAGCCGTCGAACTTCAGCACATTGGCCGGGGCGAATATCTTTTCCGAGGCGTTGACCGTGATGGTGTGCTCGCCGATGCCGACGTTCTGGGCTTGCACCCGAATGGCAACAACATAATTGATCTGGATGTAGAGCTGCGTGACCCGCGGGCTATCCTCAAAGGTTGTGCTTATTCGTCGTTCCGCTAGGATTATCCCGGCTTGCAGGTCGGCAATGTCGGCCTCAGTCCACCCACCCCCTCCAGGCCGCGCGATGACCTCAGTGAAGTTCTGGTAAGCCTCGGTCATGGTGCCCTGCACATCGGTCCCTTCCTGATCTGTGCCGTTGAGGCGGAGGAACGGCTTGACAACCATGGGGAGAGTGCCCACAACGGCCGTGCCAATCCGTACGAATCTTGTTCTGAAGAAGACCGTGACGGAGTTCACCTGGTGGACGGGGAAGGCTGGGGTCCACGCAGCAAGGGCGTAGGAATCTCTTGCTTCATCGATTACAAGACGCTCTACAACTGTGACATCATTATCCGGCGTGGCTACAGGATCGTCAATGGACTCCCAATTAGTTGCCGCTGGGGAAGAGCCACCAATCGTCAGACCAGTATAGAACCCGGCACCGTCCGCAATGACATTGTCGGACGCACTTGTGTTCGTGACGATGTCGGCGGAAATGGTGTCTGTGGCATTGACGAAGATTATGAAAGCATCGTCCTTGCTCGTCAGGTTGCTCCCGACAGCCGTAGTGTCAACATATCCCTTGAGTTCCACCGTGAAGTTGCTGCCGAGCTCGAGGTTGGCGCTGTCAGGCGTTGTGGTGCCACCGGCCCCGGGGAAGTAGCGTAACTTTGCCGCCATGTCGATTGAGCCGCCAGTGTAGAGTTGGTCATCGACGGTGGAATTGCTCGCCACCGACGGTACGAACACCATCCAGGCGTCTTCGCCGCTCGGGGCGGGCATGTAGGCAACGTCAGCCCCGGCGCCGGTCCGGATGGCGGTGTTGCTCAGTGTGACGTTGACAAAGCCGTCGTTGATGAGTGGCTGAGTAGCAAGGCTGAAGTTAACCGAGACGTTGGTGGTCGCGCTGCCGTTGTTTGTGATGCGGACGGTGCCGATCCACTCTGCCTCGCTGATGTCGCTTGCCAGGACGGCGAACGGCGAGATGATCAGCGATACCACCACGGCCATGGTGGCGAAGGCGCTGAGTTGACCCAGTATCTTGCTCTTCATTGGTCAGTCCTGCCGCCGCCAGGGCGAATCTTGATGCCAAAAATGGCGAACACGATCAACACGCCAACGACTAGCAGAATGGCCAGCGGGGCGATGTCGACCGCCTCCTTCATGGCCTCATACTGCGAGATGTTGGCAGTGGTGTTGAGCACCGCCACCCCTTCCCGGATGAGCGGGAAAAGTGCCAGCAGGCCCATTCCGATCATGGCGGCTATAAGTGCTGTCAGGCAGCCTCGCATTCACCCTCCTACGCTCGCTGGAAGAACCACCAATACCCGAGATAAACTATGACGAACAGTCCAAAGATGGCGAACGTGACCATGCTGAACCACCCCTGGACGACGCCGAACAACATGATCAGCAACGACGCGATGAAACCCGGGTGAGTGCTGTTCAGCCGAGCGGTGGACTGCCACATGGCCACCACGACCAGCAAGACGACGACCACCCCCATCATCAACTGGCGGTCAATCCGGAACACGCTGGCGGCGGCGTCAATGGAGTCGTCAACCCACGTACCGGTCAGGCGATCCCGGTAGGTACTGCCCTGGGTGGTGTTCCACGTCCGTTCGGTGAGGTCGATGTCAAGTGTTTGGACGAAGAACACCGTCGGCGCCATTGCTTGCAACCCACTGACGGCGTTGCGGAAGTACGACTCGCCGGTGCTGCTCAACACCGTCCCCTGGTCCTGCTCGGAGAGGAGCGTCAGACTCCACGCAATCTCCAAGCCGCGCGCTATGGTGCGGATATTGTCGGCCACTTCCGCCTGATTGTCCAAGGTGGTGGTGGCAGATGTGTAATCACTGGCCAGTATCTTGAAGTTCTCCGCCGGCGGGCTGGTGAATTGCGCCGGGTTGCCACTGATGCGGATGAAGTACTCCACGCCGAAAGCGGGCGCATCAGCAGCGGCGAAGTAGAACGACACCATCCCCTGACCGTAGCCGTTGTCGTTGAACACGTAGGGCAGTATGGAGGCCAACTGCGTTGACTCATCGGTATCGATCAGCCGGAAGACGAAGGCCTGGTCGGCACGGACCGTCGGGATGACCGTGTAGGCGATATTGTAGGCGGCGAGAATCAGCATGTCGCCGGTCTCGAGCAGATTGCGGTTGATAAAGACCGTGTCGATACTGAGGCTGTCCGGCTGGGCGACTGCGGCGAGGGCCGGGGACGCAAGTACCAGGAACATCAGCACCACAATGAGAATGGTCGGCGGGAGCCTTTTCACCATGACTCTCCTCACGACTACTTGTCTTTTTTATACCACAGACTTGACAAAAAGGCAAGTTTATGGTAACCATAGGGTAACGGACACAGTGCGGAGCGGTATGAAAAACGTCCTGATTGCCGTCATTGCGTTATTCGGCGTTATCTTCCTGATACTCCTCTTCCCCAGCTTCATCACGTCGGTGGAGGACACCCAGACGGACAGCCGCACCGAGGGTTTCTTACAGACAACCGCTGGCGGCGTAACCAACACCTCCGTCACGCTTTCACAGGACCTATGGCAAGGCGATACACTGTTCGTTACCTCAGTCACTTCCGATGTCGCCAACGACAACCCCATCGCGTCAATCTACACGGTGGCGAACAACGCCCTGTTGGTCATCGGCCTTGAGGCAAGCCAGACGCGCAACCTGACGGTGAAGTACCTGACCGACGGCCTTGAGCAGTTCAGCGGCATGGGGCAAGCCCTGCCGGTATTCCCCTTGATCGCCCTCTTCGCCGTCATAGCCATTTCCCTCGGGGCGGTCCTCAATGCGTTCAAGGGAGGGGGGTAACGTATGGCATTTATTTTGACACTGAAGACCACAAAGCGGGCTGCATTACGGATTGCCAGGAATACCCAGTTGCTCGCTGGCGGAATCAGGGTGAAACGGTTGGCAAGGCCCGAAGGCAAGAATACCCATGGCGTGTGGGCATTCGTAAAGAAGACGGCCAAACGCCGGAAAGCGAAATAGACAGGAGGTGATGTGGTGCCCGGCCCGATAAGGCGTTTCACGAAGAAGAATTCGGCCAGGGCATTCGCCTCGCAGAAGAACCGCACCGCCCGGGCGTTCCGCTACATAGTGCGCGGGAGCCGAGGGGCATGGTCGGTATTCGCTAGGCGCGTCAAGAGTAGATCACGGCACCGGTAGACTGTCACGCTGGCCCACGGCAGTCTGGTAGCGGGAAAGTAAATCTAGGGTCAGGAAGGAGGCATATCACATGGAAGGACTCGGAACAAAAGGTGGATTGATCACGGTCATCATCGGCCTGGTGCTCATCGCGGTGGGGTTTATCGTATTCCCCATCGTCATCGAGGGCGCCGAGTCGACACGTCTCGCCACCAATCTCAGCCAGTACACCGGCATGGAATCCCTGATCGGCATCGGACCGACGCTGGTCTTTGTGGGGTTTCTGTTCGGCGGCGTTCTGGCAATTTTCTTCGGTGGCAGGACGGTCATTCGCGGCCGCCGGTAGGCAGCGTACCCGGCCAGCTGGGCAGATGTCCAAGGCAACATTGTGGTGGTGTGGGGTCAAGGCTGGAAGCATCTGCCCAGCCGCTCGGGTATGTTATTCCCAGCGCTAGTGAAAGGATAGTGATATGGTAAGAGGAGCACAGTTTCGTGCTATCACCGGCATCGTCGTCGGGCTGGTCCTGATCGCCCTCAGCTTCCTTATCTTCCCGATTGTGATCGAGGGGGCTGACTCCATCAACTCCACCGCTAACCTGAGCGTCTTCACCGGCATGACTTCCCTTAACAACATCGGCCCCACGCTGGTGTTTGTCGGTCTGCTGTTCGGCGGTATCCTGACGGTCTTCTTCGGCGGCCGTTCCCTTCACAAGATGTCCCTGGGGTAGGGCTGTGGTATTGCACAACGCCCCGGAGCGGAAGTAGCCCATTCCCCATACTGCATGTCTTCCAGGGGGCTCTTCCGGTCAATCATAATAATAACAGCAAGGTATGGTTTGCTAAACTAACATGGCAGTCCAAGATACGGCATTATGTATCGCCAACACCGGACCTCGGGGTGGAGGGAAAACCGCCTTGATGTCGTTCTTTGCTATTAAGTTCGGCTTGCTCCGTGACCTTCCAGTGTGGAGTTCACTACCTATTACCTGGGGAAAGAACGGAACGGAGAAGGCAAGTGAACCACTGGATCTGAATCGTCTCTACTCTATGGATGAGGAAATGGTCGGCAAAGAGAAGGGCCATGGGTTCATCTGTTGGGATGAGGTGCAATTCGGTCAGGATGCTTACGCCGCAACCAGTAAAGCAGCTCGGTTGCTCTCCTACATCCTGATCCAGCTACGGAAACGGAGGCTGAGCTTCATCTACACCACTCAGGTATTGAGGTTCGTCAACACCAGGCTCCGATTGGAGACCGATATTGAGTTCCGTTGCCGGGATGCGTTCTTTACCGACTCTGGAAGGGAGCAGCACCTTGAAAGAGGGGAGAAGATCGTTGTCAGCGCCAAGGATGTGTCTGGGCTATCTACAGGGTATCGATTTGACGAGTTGCCAAAGTGGCATCAGTTCATATTCAAATGCAAGGGCATTTGGGGAAGCTACGATACCGACCACCTGGACGACATCTTTGACCTGATGCGACCGGTGCAGATGGATCTGGACAAGCGAATCATCTACGCCGACGGCCAGGAACACAAAGAAGGAGTGGTGGAGGAAACGATCCGGACCGGTCTGTCGGATCTGATTCAAGCCGGCACCATGATTCTGCCGGCAGATGAACTCTGGACACATCTAGCGTCCTACGGGCTGACACAGGACCACTTGACCCTTGGCCGGGTACTCAAGGCACTTGGAGCCCGCAGGACGGGTAATGCCGGTCGTAAGTACGACCTCTCGGACTGCGCAGCATCAGTATAGGTGGATGAATGTATCACAACCAAGAACCTCTGACAGACGCCGCCAAGGACGGCGAGGGCCGCAAGGACGGCCAGGATAAAGGCATTGGTGACCTTCTCACCTCCATGGGCGGCGGCCAGCTCGCTCGGGACCTCATCAAACCTGGCCATGATCCCAAAGAACTGGCCATGCGAACCTTCTTGGCTGACGAAAACGAGTGCATCGATCTGTCGATGTCCTGGCACAAGATGAAGGAGTTTGGTCTTGAAGAGGATATGCAATTACTCCTCTTCCTGATGGCGTCAAAGAACAGCATCCAGGGCCGAGCCCGCATGGAGTTCCTGCAGGGCATCACCGGGCTACTGCTGGACTACAGCGGCAAGCCCAAGTGGTCAGGTCGCGGTGCAAACAGCAACAACCACCGAAAGCCAAACGAAGAGGACGGCAATGCCCCATAAGCTGAAGGTTCTATTCAACCGGCTCCGCGGAAGGCACAATCTGCAGCACGTTCTGTTGCTCCGGGAAGACCGCAACATTGAGGAGGCGGACTTTCACATCTCCAAAGGCTTCATCGTCGACGAGTCCGAGCGGGTGGCGTGGTTCTTGATTCATGACTTGATGTTCCTCTGGGAGAACAAGCTCACTCTGTTGCTGAGTCAACGCGATGCCGTACCGCTCGATCCCCACACGTGGCTGAGCGACGACGACCGGAAGAAGCTGGCCGACATCCGCCCGATCGCCCGGGAGATGCTGCATAGCGAACTGGGAAAGATCGCTTCTGAGGGCCACAAAGACCAAATGGCCAGCGCCCTCCGGTTCGGCATCACCATCACCGCCCTGGGGTTTGGCGTCCTGGTCTTGCTGGCCATCACGAAAATCATCTAGGAGGGACAATGGCTAAGGCTGCTGCGACAGAATCAACCGTTGCTCCAAAGGACAGTGCCCTGGTGCTCGGCGACAGCCCAAAACGCCGCATTGTGGTGGAGAGTATCGGCGAGACCGATGACCGTCCGTGGATGTTCAAGGGCCGCATGGTCAAGGTGGTGTTCCCGAAGAACGGCGATGGTTCGGACGGTCACCGCGGCTATGAGCCACCGGACCGCATTGTCATGCTGCCCGACAAGCTCTACCGGGCTCTTGACTGGCGGCAGACACGCCGGCTACTGGCGCACCGCCAGACGATGTTGGACAAGATCAACGCCTGGGTGGGGGTGGCGGCAATCGGCATCTTGGCCTTCATCGGTTTCCTGATATTCGCAGAGCTCTATGGGGTTTGATGAAGCGATGGTTATGGTGCATCCCGGCTGGCCTTCTGGCAACGGTGTTGATCTGGACGCCGCTCAGGGCGGTGGACATCACCTTCCTGGAGATATTACCCGACATCGACCAAGTCCGGATCGGAGCCACCGGCAAACCGACAGAAGTTCAACGCGGGCTGAGTCAAGGGCTGAGTTTCCCCATTTGGAACTCCGGAGCCAACGTCAATGAACAGGTGTTCTTCAGCATCGTGGTGCCGCCTCAATGGGCTGGCGAGAGCAACCTTGAAGTGGATCTGGCCATCTGGCTCGGCACTGCCAACACCGATAACAAGTTCCAATTTGAACTTGCCTGGCAGAACGTTCGTCAGGACGGCGATGTGGTACCGACGACAAGCACAATTACCACACTCGAGTCCGACACCGGGACAGCCGTGCAGTTCGCTACGTTCAATCAGACGCTTACCATTGTCTGGGATGTGGACAGTGATAGGTTGTTGGCTATTGAAGATCACATATCCTTCCGTCTCCGCCGCATCGCCGCTAGTGCTGACGAGATTTCCGGTGAGGCGGTGGTGTTCCACATCGGCGTTCACGTGGAGCGTGGCGACCTCGACACCTTCCTGACGGCAGAGGACATTGCGGACTTCATAACGGAGGGGCAGGTGGAAGAACTAGCGGACGTACTGGCCACCCAGGTGGTATCGCTCAACCTCATTATTCAGTTGGCGGCAACGGCCCTTCTGGTCGGGTTGGCCTTCTGGCGGCGACACTTCTTCCTCTTCATCATTGCTGGCGTGGCCTCCATGATTTTCGGAGTGCAGTTCGCCGACACCTACCTGGCCATTGGGGTGACCATCGCGGTGGTGGGCATCTTCATGTTGTACCGCAGTCTGATGATCGTGCTGAGCGGTAGGAGCTGAAGTGGATATTGGTTTGATAATAAAATTAGTACTCGCCCTGTCGTTGTGGATATTGGGTTACCGGCTGGGGTGGTGCGACTTCATTCTCCCAGAACGGTGGAAGCGGATCCACCGCCCACCAGATGATACTGAGGAAATAGATGGCAATAGCAAGGCCAAAGGCACCGCCGAGACGGGCCCAGCGCCAGGCCGCTAGGCAGCCCGTTCCGCAGGATATCGAAACGCGTTTCCTCCGAGAGCAGGAGCAGGTAGAGCGGAGGGCGACGACGCCCGAACCGGCAGCGCCAACTGCGGCCGCACCGCCGCCTACCAGATCGAGAATCAAGCCAGAGTGGAAGCCCGACTTCACCAGCAACACGCCCTTTGCCGGGATGCCGGCGGACTGGACCGGTATCAAGCCGACAGATCCCAGCCAGTTTATCGATACGTCAATCGCCATCAGGCCGGACATTCTGCTTGACCGTTTGCGGAAGGCCGGGGCACCGCTGGCCACTCAGTTGAAGTTCATCCGTCAGCACCCAGAAGTGCGGGGCTCAATCGTGCCCTCAGTCCAATCAGTCTTCAAGGAGCTGACGGCCTTCAACAGGCTCACGGGAAAGCCGAAGTTCGATGAGGCCAAGCGGCTCGGCCTTGTGCCCCACGATGCGCCGTTCATCATCGGCATCAAGTTCGAGGACAGGCGTTTCCTGTCGACAAAGGCGAAAGAGAAGCTGCGGCAGGACAGCCCTGCGTTATTCACCATCCTGCAAACCAAGGGCTTTGCCGCTCTGCAGGCTGCCATCAAAAGCAAACGCACTGAGGCGGCAGGCGTCCAGGCCGCTGCCAAGATTCGGGCCAAACGTGAGCAGCGCGGGCGCCTCGCGACCGAGCAGGAGCGAGCCAAGTTCCTGGCCGCCAACATCAAGTTGTCCACCGGTGAGTTCATCACTAAACAGGACTTCGCTGCCTTGACGCCCGGGCAGCAGGTGGTGGTGCGGAAGATAGGGGTTGACGCCTTCAACAAACGCCTTGACCAAATCAATCGACGACTGGGGAAATTCCGCAGTTCTGCCGGGGGCGTCGTGGGCGTCGATCTCGTGCAGGCGCTCTGGGGCAGTCTCAGCAAGGGTGAAAAGCAGAAGTTGGCCGAAGGGCAGACAACGGTCAACTTTGCCCTCAAGGGCGACCCCATTGTTGAGGACATTGGCCTGGCCTTTGGTAAAGATGCGCTGAAAAAAGCCAAGCTGGACCTGGCGCTGCAGGCATCAAGGGGCCAGGTCGGACCCCCACGAGATGTCAGAAGGCCAAAGGCCAAACTGGAAATCGGGCCAGCACCGGTAGCCGAACTCCGCCCGTTGTCAGCCAGAGATGATGCCCGCCGACTCCGTGGCGAGATGAAGCCCATCAAGGTCCAGAAGCCCAGTGCGGCCACCATCGCCGCTCAGATTGGCTTGAGTCTGATTCCCGGTGTGGTACCGTTTCAGAAGGTCAAGGAATACCGGAAGGACGGCTTTACCACAAAGGAAATTGCGGAAATAGTCGGGTGGTCGGCGCTTGATCTTCTGACTATCATTCCCATACTCGGAGGGGTAGCCGCCGGCGCACGAGCTGCCAGGGGACTAGGTGCTGCGGCACGAGCTCGCGCCGTTGCGGGAGCTGCCAAGCAGGTGGCGATCGCGGAGGTCAAGGCCCCCTATACCGTGATCAGGCATCCACTCCGGACGCTCAAAACGTTGGCAGATCCCATTGAGACCATCTTCCGGCCGTCCAGGGTGCCGCTTGTTGCTACTGAGATCCGCACCAGCACCGTGCGGATACCGGTCAAGTCCTTCGGCAACGTCGATGAGGCGCTGCGGTTGCGTGATGCCGCTACGCTGCGGGCAATCAAGGGCGAAAATGTAACCGCTCAACTGGGCACCACGAAGTTGAGCTTGACTAGGACGTCCCTGCAGAAGGTCGCCGGGCCGGTGGCAGTCCATACCAGCCCAGATATCAGGCCGTTTCTCGAAGGGGCAACCATCAAGACGGGCCGGGAAGGCGGGTTGTTTGTCTCGCCCAACGTGCACACCAGATTCGCGGCAGCTTCGGCCTTCGGCGATATGCCAACCGACGGCATCAAGGGGGCGCTGCTAATCCGCGATCCCAAAGTCCTGCAGGGTTTGGCCACCAGCGGCAAGACGTTCAAGCAGACAGTCGAGATTGAGGCGAAGCTAAAGCCAGGTCTGAAACTTGGCAAGGCCTCGCAGTTGCTCTTTACTCGAGATGCTGCGGGGGATAAGGTCGTGCTGGCGGTGTTCGGTGAGCCGTTCAAGGCGGCAGAGATCGCACGCCTCAAATTAGTCGGAACCGCCGATATCGTAAAGCAGTTGTTTATCGACCCCGCCAAGGTGGGCAAGGTCGCAAAAGCCAATATCGTCTCCTATGACGAGGTTCTTGACCTCCGGAAGCGTGGTCAAAAACTACTGACAAAAGCAAAGCGGGCACGTGCTGCCGGTAAGGCAGAAGAGGCGGCGCGCCTCACCACCGAGGCCGCCGGGCTTGAACGTCGGGCGGCGCGCATAGCCGAACGGATATCCGGCGTCCAGGGCCGTCTAGCTCTGGCTGCTTCCAACACACAGCCCACCGGGCCGCTTGAGCGCCTTGATCGTCAGGCCGGTGCCAAACGGACAGGGGCAGCGGTGCGACGAGTGCCCGCGGTGGTTCTTTCAAGCCGCGTCCTCGCAGCAACTTCACGAGTCACGGTCTCACGACCGGACGCTCCGGCAGTGATAAGGCTGGCAGGGTTGCCAACACGGGGCAGAACGGTTCGTGAGGCACGGCGGGCGACGGTAGAAGCGGCTCGGGCGGCTAGGGCGGCTAGGATACCACTCGCACCACGCGCGGCTAGGGCGACGGCACCGGCGAGACCAGCGAAAGCGTTGAGGCCGACTACAGCCCCGACGCCAGCGCGACCAGTGACTAAGGAACCGACACGCGCAGTACCGCCGGCCACTGGTATAGTAAAGGGGGGTGAGCCTGTACCGCCACGACCATCCGGTGTCAAGCGGAAGAAAAAGCGCCTGACCAAGAAGCAACGGGAAGGCGCAGTGGCGTGGCGCCAGGGGATCGTGTTCGTCGTCGTCATCCCGCCGTTCGCCACCCGCGACGATGTGCGATTCTTCCGCAAACTGCCGGCAGGAGTCAAGCTGGCACCGAACGCCCGGACTGCCGCCGAGACCATCCAGACCATCACGGGCAAGCCGCCGAGCAAGGACATCAAGGTCCGACTTGGCTTTGCCACCGCCACCATCAGGCAGCCGAGTCGGGAACCGGGGAAGGCCGGCGCCATCACGTTCACGACGGAGCGGCGGCGGAGCGCTCCTGCCGAGCCCGCCGCTCCCCGGAGCACTCTTGTCAGCCGGCGACGCGGCCGCATCTTCGTGACGGCGACGCCCCGGGGCGGCCGAATGCTGTCAAGGCGACCGGTACCGGGGGCGAGAGTCAGCCGACGATGAACAGGCAGGTGGGGTGATGGCGAGACGACGACCACCGAAGTTCATCCAGAAGGCCATCAAACGGCCTGGGGCGTTGACCCGTAAGGCCAACCGGGCCGGCATGACGGTACTGGCGTTCTCCCGCCGAGTGAAGGCCAACCCGGGGAAGTTCACCCGCCTGACACGGCGCCAGGCGGCGTTCTTCCTGAATGTGCTCCGGAAAGTCCGGCGCTGAGTTCTGAGCCCGCCACCACCGGCCCGCTAGGTGCGGGCCTTTTTCTTTGTCTGAGGGGTTGACAAACGTCTACGAACAGTCTATACTGCTGGTAGTTATGAGTAAATCAATCAAGGTCGGCAATCTGTTTTTCCACAAGTGCAACCGGTGTGACCATGAGTGGTCAAGTCAGTCCGAACATCCAATCGCATGCGCTCGTTGCAAAAGTCCTTACTGGAATAAGGAAAGGCGAAACAATGCGGCATCAAGTCGCGACTAGGCAGGTGAATCCATGCCAGAAGTGAAGGCTTCCACCTTCCAGGAAGAACTAGCCAAGTTGGGCTACCTGTGCCGCCCACGAACCGCCAAGCGCACCCACTTCTGCAGCGCCGATGGGTGCATTGAGGCCATCCCGGTAGGGGAGTCCTACCTGGAAGTAGTCAAGGGCGGCGGCGGGATGAGTTGGCTTAAGTATCCGGATAGGGTCCATGACGACGTATGCTTGCGAACGTACCTGGGGATGTTGCAAAGTGCCTCTTTACGATACCGAACACACCTATGAGCAACTGAAGGAGCTGGCCGGGAGCCAGCGGTGCGCAGCCTGCCGGTCAGCGCTCACGTGCTGCTGGGGCGGCGCCTACGGCTACAATGGGTGGATGCTGCGGTGCACGCGCGATGCCCGGCACGACGGCCTGGAACGCCCGGATGAGGCCCGGCCGGCGGACGTCCCCGGCGTGCACCTGACATTATCAACACGGAGGTTCAGACAATTGGAAGCACGAGTGGGAACCGATGGCGCAAAAGCCATCCAGCAGTACGCTAACCGCACCGCTTTGACACAGCAGGAAGCGGATCACATTCTCAAGCTCTTCTGGCCCCGGGCTTCGGCGGACGCCCGCCTTAAGGGTGCCATGATCTGCTCGATGTACGGCCTCAACCCCCTGCTCAACCACATCGCCCTCATGTCATTCAGGAATAAGGATGGCGGCACCGACTGGGCGGTGGCACTCGGCATCAAGGCCAACCGCCTCTTGGCCCGACGCGGCGGCGGCTTCTCCTACCTGGACATGACGCCCCGGGCGATGACCGAAGAGGAGCAAAAGCAGGTATACGGTAAGGTTATGGGAGACAAGATCGTCGCCATCACACACGTCAAGGACGACGCCGACCACGAAGCCTGGGGCTACGGCGTCTGGCCAAAGGGCGGGAAGGTCCACGGCGAGGACAAGGGCAACACGCCGGAGAATATGTCGCAGATCCACAGCGAGCGCCAGGCGCTTGACCGTCTCTTTCCCGACACCATGCTGCAGCGGGTGGAGGTAATTGACGAACGGTACGAAGTGGCCGCCGAGCCGGTTGACGACCCGAACGCCCAAAGTCCACTGTGGCAGAGCGAAGAGGCCGAGCCACCGATCAAGCAGATTCCCGCACGGGAGTTCAACAACGTCGGGGAGCTGTTTAGCGCGTGCCATGAAGACTACGGACTGACCGCCACGGCAGTGATGGCTGAGGTCAATGCCGACAGTCCGGAGGCCATAACGGACCTGACCGATGCGTGGTTGAAGGTGTCGGAGCCGAGACGGTGAATAGGTTGTGGGTGTGGCTCCTGCGGCTCGCCTATCGCCATGTGGACATGTCAGGTAAAGAACCTGACGGCATACCGGGCAGGCGATCCCCTGACGCACCGTGCGATATGTATACGCCGCGTCGGCGAGTACCATGGCCAGGCGGAGGATGCGGGACAGACGGCCATTATCTTTGCCATAAATGTTGCTGGAGAGATGAGGACATGGCATGGGGCTAATACGCACTTGCGCAACTGCGCAGGTAAGGTCACCGAACTGGCAGGACAAGCCCTTGGACATTCCAGCGAATAGCCCGAGCGTGAGGTGAACATGAAAAGAGTGGACACGACTGGCGACACACCAATGCCGACGACTAGCTGCCATAGACTGCGCACTTGCGCAACTGCGCTGTTACTCTTCTCCGTAGTTGCGGGTTTGCTCTGGGCAGTCGCCGCGGACCGAGAGGCTGTCCGGGCCGATGCACCCGTGCCGGACATTGAAAAGGCCATCCGGATGAGCCAGGAGGCCCGAAGGTCTCATGCTCAGTGGGTTTTCTACTACAGGACATATCCGGTCTATAGGGCAAAGTATGAATCAACCAGGGGAACCATGGAGTTTCATCTGAAGTGGGTGGCGCATTACGACAGGGTGATCGACCTACTTCAGCGGTATGCCAGATCAGAACCTAGGGTGGTGTACCTCATTCCTGAGGATTTACTTTCCATGCTATACCTGTGGCCATGAAGTGAAGTGGCGGGGCTATTGGCCCCCGCCAACTTTAGAAACCTTATGGCAACTTGACGCTAGCGTCCCCGCCGGGCAACCCAGCTTATAATCGCGTCTGCATCCTCTTCGGTTATAGAGCCCCTCCTTTAACAGCTTGTTAATTTTCCTCGCAACACAGCTTACGAACCGGCCATGGTTCTTTGCTTCTGTCGCACAATTGCCAATATTTTCCCAATCCAAAATATCTGCGAACGGGTAGCATGTACCATCAGGACTTGGGCTGAGCAACCAGGGTTCATAAT
>SDBU01001594.1_pt1 | contig 31866 bp, 33 predicted proteins | sample 2277071 | NCBI WGS metagenome assembly SDBU01 (sample SAMN10397929, study PRJNA504765) | marine sediment metagenome | isolation source: marine sediment core GS08_GC12, 126 cmbsf | place: Arctic Ocean: Gakkel Ridge, Loki's castle | collected 2008 | reverse complement strand
TATGGATTTATTATAGGGATTATTGGTGCGATTATTTTTTTTAAAATACCTTTATCTTATTTTAGAAAATGGGCACCAGGATTACTCTTAATAAATCTCTTTTTTTTAGGATTAATTTTTATGCCAGTAATGGGGAGTAACTTAAAGGGAGCGAGCCGCTGGGTTGACCTCGGTTTTATTTCTTTTCAACCGTCAGAATTTTTAAAGCTGACCTTTATACTTTATTTATCGGCCTGGCTAGCTTCAAGATTAGAAAAAAGAAAATCTTCTGATAATCAAATTTCTTTCAAACAAAGAATAAAAAATATATCAAAGAGGCGCTCTTTGGAATTATTAAATGAAACTTTACTGCCATTTTTAGTAATTGTCGGAGTAATAAGTTTTCTTTTAATTCTTCAGCCAGACATTAGTACTCTAGGGATGATAGTTTTAGTGGCTTCAATTATTTATTTTGTCGCGGGTACTCCTTTTTGGCATACACCAGTAATACTCTCCATTGGTATTGCCGGTTTAATTACTTTAATAAAGCTTTCCCAATATAGAACGAATCGCCTGGCGGTTTTTTTAAATCCAGAGACAGACCCAATGGGAATAGGGCTTCAAATAAAGCAATCTTTAATTACCATTGGATCAGGCGGGCTAACAGGAGTAGGATTGGGTATGTCTAGACAAAAGTTTGTTTTCTTGCCTGAGTCAATGTCAGATTCTCTTTTTTCTATATTGGCGGAGGAAATGGGTTTTATTGGGGTTTTAGTTTTAATTTCTCTTTTTTTATTGCTGTTATGGAAAGGAATTCAAATATCAAAAAAATCACCAGATAAGTTCGCTTCTTGCGTTGCAATAGGGATAGCTTCTTGGATTAGTATTCAAGCGTTTGTTAATATAGGCGCTATGATTGGGATTTTACCATTAACAGGCATTCCCTTGCCTTTTATTAGTTATGGCGGTTCCCATATTGTTGCTGAGCTTATGGCAATAGGCGTTTTACTTAATATTTCGAGACAATCAGAATCATAGCTGTTATAAATTGGATTTTAAGTAATAAAAATGTTAAAATATTAATATATCAACATGAAAATACTTTTAACTGGTGGGGGTACTGGTGGCCATATTTATCCTATTGTTGCTGTGGTTAGGGAGATTAAAAAAATCCCATTTAAAGAACCACTGGAGTTTTATTACATCGGGCCTCGAGATGATTTTTCTTTAAAAGCCCTTACTAATGAAGGAGTAAAATTTAAAATAGTGCTTTCAGGAAAGATAAGAAGATATTTTGGAATCCGAAGTTTTTTTGAAAACATTATTGATATTTTTATTAAGGTTCCTATTGGAATTTTTCAGGCATTTTGGTATATTTTTTTTCTTGTTCCTGATATTACATTTAGTAAGGGAGGATACGGATCTTTGCCAGCTGTTTTATCTTGCTGGGTTTTACGAACGCCGATTTTTCTTCATGAATCTGACGGTGTAGTTGGATTGGCTAATCGTTTTTTAGCTAAATTTACCTTAGAGATTTTTAGCGCTTTTCCAATCAAAAGCATTGAAGGGCTTCCAGCTAAAAAAATAATGTGTATTGGTAATCCTGTGAGGGTTAATTTTTTGAAATATAAAAAAGAAGAGGCCCAAAAAATTTTTAATCTAACCGGAGAAAAACCAGTGATTTTTATATTAGGAGGATCTCAGGGCGCTCAAAGGATAAACGATAAAGTTTTAGAAATTTTACCGGAATTTTTAGAAAGTTTTGAACTTATCCACCAAACAGGAGTTAAAAATTTTAAACAGGTTAAAAGTGAAGTCAAGATTATAATGCCCAAGGAATTAGAAAAATATTACCACCCCGTTTCTTTTTTAGATGAGAAAGATTTAATGAATGCTTATATGGCTTCTGATTTAGTTGTTTCTCGGGCTGGCTCCAGCGCTATTTTCGAGATTGCAGCAGCAGGTAAACCTTCTATTTTAATACCTTTAGCTGAAGCAGCTCAGAACCATCAAATTAAAAATGCTTATAAATTTGCTGAGACTGAGGCCACTGTTGTAATTGAAGAGGTTGCTTTTAAGGCTCATTATTTTTTAACAAAAATAAAATATTTATTTGATGACCCAGAGCAATTAAAAAATATGAGTGAAAGAGCTAAAGAATTTTCCAAACCCAAAGCAGGAAATATTTTAGCCGAGTATATTTTAGAGTATTTAAAAAAAATATCAAAATGATTAAGGTTTCTAACTCAGAGCAAAAACAAGGAAAGATAAGAACAAGAATTGCTCCTTCTCCAACCGGGCTTTTTCATATTGGTAATGCCCGAACAGCTCTTTTTAATTATCTGTTTACTAAAAAAAACAATGGCACCCTTATTTTAAGAGTTGAAGACACTGACCAGGAACGGTCAAAAAAAGAATATGAAGAAGATATTATAGAGAGTTTAAAATGGTTAGATATCCAATATGATGAACTTTATCGCCAAAGCGAGCGGACCGAGATTTATAAAAAATATATTGAAAAATTTTTAGAAGAAGACAAGGCCTATTATTGTTTTTGCCCTCCAGATGAGCTGGAGTCACAAAGGCAGTATCAGATTTCTCAGGGTCAGTCGCCTAAATATTCTGGCAAATGCTTAGGAATGCCGAAACAAGAAATAGAAAAGAATTTAGAAGCCAATAAACCCTTTGTAGTCAGATTTAAAGTCCCTATTAAGAAAACGATTTTTTTCCATGATTTAATTAGATCAAAGATTAAATTTGATTCTAGTCAGATCGGTGATTTTATTATTAGTAAAGGACTAGATCAGCCCCTTTATAATTTCGTTGTTGTTGTTGATGACTATGAAATGAAAATCAGTCATATTATCAGGGGAGAAGATCATATTTCTAATACTCCCAAGCAGATTTTAATCCAAAAAGCCATGGGCTTTCCTCAATTAAAATACGCCCATATACCATTAATCTTAGGCACTGATAGAAGCAAGTTAAGTAAAAGACATGGAGCAACATCTATTTCTGAATACAGGAAGCTGGGGTATTTACCAGAAACCATAGTTAATTTTATGGCTTTCCTGGGCTGGAATCCAGACACAGAAAGAGAAATTTATACTATGCCTTCTTTAATTAAGGAATTTTCATTGGAAGGCATCCAAAAAGGCGGGGCTGTTTTTAATATTAAGAAGCTAGACAATTTAAATGGTTTTTATATCCGCCAAAAATCTTTAAAAAGGTTAACAGAGCTTTGTATGCCTTATCTGGTAGAAGCAGGATTAATTGATAAAACTAATCATGATCTTGATTATTCAGAGACCCCGGGTTTATTTAAACAAAAGAAATCAAAAATTAAAATAAAAGAAACCAAGGAACTTGTAGATATTGATTATATAAAAAATATTATTCAGATATACCAAGAGAGGTTAAAATTTTTATCAGAAATAGTAGAATTAACCAGTTTCTTTTTTAAAGATAAATTAGACTATGAAAATGATCTTTTAAGATGGAAAAGTATGAGTAATCAAGAGATTAAACAAGCTCTTGACAAAGTAGGGGATATATTGCGAAATATTGATGAGAAAAAATTTAATAAAAATAATTTAGAAAAAATTTTTTTAACCGAAGCTAATGGGGCAGGGGATAGGGGAAGTATTTTATGGCCTCTTCGAGTTGCTTTGACTGGTCAAAAAGCTTCAGCCAGTCCTTTTGAAATCGCGGAAATTTTAGGAAAAGAAAAAACCCTTAAAAGGGTAGTAGAGGCAGAAGGGAAGCTATAGATATTTCTAAAAAAGAAATAATGTTTTAGAACAAAAAAAGAGAGAGGGGAATGCCTCTCATATTATATGTTTAATGATTCTTTCAACGATTTTTTCAATCTTAGGAAAATACGACATTATAGAACACATCAGTAACGCTCCAAACATGTAAGCAATAAATGTTCCCTCTATTGTTACTTTTTGAGGGAATTGAGCGAGTATTATACTAATGACAACTAATACTAGTCCTACTGGAATCAATAACTTTTTTCCTAAAATTAACAACTGTTTTCCCGTCAAAATTTTTTTCATATCTGACCTCCTATCTTTTATGAAAATAAAATGAACTAAATGAACAATAATAAACTATATAAAAACATACTATTATTGTCAACCCTAGCTGTGGTCACAGGTTTGTTTTTTCCCCAGTTTTGTTTTGCTCAAATAGATGCTGCGCCCAGTACTATTGATGAAGCAAAAACTTTTATAATTAAAGTTATCACAGCTTTACCTAATGCGATGAAAGATGTTTGGAAGGATAAAGTTTTACCTATTTGGCAAAAAGCATGGAAATGGTTTAAGGGTATTTGGTACCAAAATATTAAACCGGTTATCCAAAACGGAATTGATAAAATTAAATCATTATTTCAAAGAAAGGAAGTAACTGATATTAAAGAAGAATTTGAAAAAGAAAAGGAAGAGGCCTTAAAAGAGCTTCCAATAATCAGTAAAGAGTATTGGGATAATGTTTTCTGGAAAATTTTCCGAGAGTGAGAGAAAAAGAGGTAATAAAAAGGTAATTTTTTCCTATTGACAGACCCTTTTAGGGGACTTATTATTAATATAGGTAATGTCGGACAATAATGGTAAACCGATGTTTTCCATATAAAATAGTCATTTCTATATAAATATGAAAAAGTCAGATATTTCAATTATTAAACATATTCCTGGTTTTTTAGATTATTGCGAGGTAGAAAAAGGTTTATCAAATAATACCCAGAGAAATTATCAAAGATATCTTAATAAATTTGTTTTATGGTTAAAGAAAGTAAAAAAAGAAGAACTCCAACCTCACCAATTTACTCCTGATGATATTTGGGATTATAGGTTATATTTATCCCGATTTCGCAGTGAAAAGGGTCAATCTCTTAAAAAAGCCACTCAGAACTACTATTTAATCGCTCTGAGGGCTCTTTTAAGCTATTTTACAGCCAAAGACATAGTTTCGCTCCCTGCTGGCAAAATAACGCTTCCTAAGGACGCTAAAAAGGAAAAAACAGTTAAATTCCTTAACTTAGATCAAGTCGGAAAACTTTTATTAGCTCCTAATACTGGAAACATCCAAGGATTAAGAGACAAGGCAATATTGGAAACTCTTTTTTCCACTGGTTTAAGAATAGCAGAATTAGTTTCTTTAAATAGAGAACAATTTACTAATATAAAAGATAAGAAAGATTTAGAGCTTGGAATTATCGGCAAAGGAGATAGTCCTCGGACAGTATACTTCTCTGAACGAGCCTTGGGTTGGATCAAACAATATTTAGAAAAGCGTAAAGATACAGAAAAAGCTTTATTTATTCATTATAGGTCAAAAAAGGATGCTGATAGTCGCTTAAGCGCTCGTTCAGTTGAGAGGACTGTTAAAAAGTATGCTATTCTATCTGGGGTACCAACTTTTACTACTCCTCATACTTTAAGACATAGTATGGCTACTGATTTATTAAATCAAGGAGTAGATTTAAGAGCTATTCAAGAGTTTTTAGGCCATAAAAGTATTATGACTACCCAAATATATACCCATGTCACCAATAAGCGTCTCAGAGATATCCATCGCAAATTTCATAGTGGTAAAAATTTGAAATAATAAAAAACCTAGGGTTCAATCCCCTGTTTTTTATTTTAAGATATTTTAAATGTCGCACAATATATGAAGGGTTTCAACCTTTGGTTTTAACTCTACATTTGTTCACTTGCTCGGAAATGCCAAATAAATTTGTCATTTCTGCTCGCTTCGCTCACAAATTAAGAGCCGAATCTCCTTTGCCGATTATAATATTCCTTAATTGCTTTTCTAAAATCATCAGGAGTAAATTCAGGCCAAAGCTTATTAGAAAAATACATTTGAGAATCAGCCAAATCCCACATTAGAAAACCAGAAGACATATGAGGATCTCCGCCAGTTCTCACTAAATAATCAACCAGAGGAAGATCTTTTGTTAAGAGATTATTTTTTATAACTTCCGAAGTTATTTTTAGATGAGGATCTTTTAAGCTTTTCTTAGTAATATTTTTTATAGCATTTATCATCTCGTCTATTCCACTGTAAGCAATAAAGAAATTAAAGTAAAATTTATTATAATCTTTAGTGGCTTCTATAGCTTTTTCCATAGCGTCTTTTACATCTTGAGGAAATTGTTCTCGCCAGGAGCCAATAATATTTATTTTTACTTGTTTTTTATGGATGTTTTTATTAACAGCCATTTTAGCAAATTCTCTTTTAAATGAGTTTAATAATAATTTAACTTCTTGGGCTGGTCTTTTTTTTAAATTATCTTGAGACGATGCCCAGAAAGAAAAATATGGAATCTCCATGTCTAAAACTACATCGAATATTTTTCTAAGATTGTTTGTGGCTAATTGATGGCCCATCCAAGGTCTTAGTCCTCTTTTCCTAGCCCATCTTCTATTGCCGTCAGGAATAACAGCTATATGAGATATCTTATTTTCTTTCATTTTTTAATAGTATAATAATTATTAATTTTTAGCAAATATTCTTTTTATTTTCTTTTTTTTCAAAATTAAATATATTGTCCCCTTCTATTTTTGTTTCTGAGGGCATAATCCAGGGTATATTAAATCCTAAAAAATAAACTGATTTGGTTATTTTTTCCCCGAATAAAACCTTTGAAAAGAAAAATTTTCTAACTGCTTTCTGGTGTAAAAGGAAATTCGGAAAATATTTTAAAAGTAATTCACAACTCTTTAATCCCCAAATAACCCCTCCCCCACTCCAAGGTTTAGTCAATCCAGCTGATTCGCCACAGAGAGTAATTCCAGAATTGTTTGGCATAGAAAATCCTTGAGCCACTAATGCCGAATCAATTCTTTCTAACTGGAGGTTATTTTCTTTTAAAAATTGATCAAAAAATAATCGGCATTCTTTAGGTTTAGCAATTATCCCATATTCCACTCCCCCATTCCTATGTATCTTCCATATAAATCCATGTTTCTGGGCCCAAGCTTCTACAAAATTAGAATTGTCTTTACTGGGTAGAAATCCCTGGATTGTTAAATTTAATTTCGGCTCTTTTAATCTTAAATTTTTTCTTACAAAAGAATTATAGCCATCACATCCGATAATTTTATCAAATCCTTTTGGCAAGACATTAATTTCTCTATTTAAAATAATCTCTGCGCCGGATTTTTTTGCTAAAGAAGCTGTTATCTTATCTAATTCCAAGTGGCTCATTACGAAAAATTTTTCAGAAAAATTTATTTTAATATCTTTTTTGGGAAAATGTATTTTAGTAAAGTCAATTTGATTTTCTATCAAATCGCGGCTTTGAGGAATATAATTAAAAATTCTCTCAGAAAAAAGTCCAGAACAGGCCTTTTTTCCTATTGTTTTTTTCTTTTCAAAAACTACAACCTCTTCACCTCTTTCTGCGAGTTTCCAGGCTAAGTAAAGGCCGCAAATTCCGGCTCCAATAATAGCTATTTTCATATTTCATTGCTTTGTTCAATTTTTATCGGTTCTTTTTCCTGATATTGTCCTGTTATATATCCAGCGCTAAAAGAAAGTATAGAAATTAAAATAACTCCAATTACTAATATGATTTCTGACTGATATTCTTTGACAAATTGAAATAATTTTGATAACATTTAAATTGTAAGAAATTAAAAAACATAAATATGTCAAAAACTAAATCCAGTGGAACGACTAAACTAGGGAGAGATTCCCAGCCGAAGTATTTAGGAGTAAAGCTTTATGCCGGACAAAAAACTAAAATCGGCAGTATTATTATTCGCCAAAGAGGCGTAAGATATCTCCCTGGGAAAAACGTTAAAAAAGGCGGTGATGACACTCTTTATGCTTTAAAAGAAGGGTTGGTTAAGTTTACCACAAGGCGTAAAAAGATGTTTAATGGCAATCAAAAAATTGTTAAGATAGTTAATATAGAATAACAAGAGTTATTTTTTTACAGGATTAATTGCTGTTTTAATAAATTTAGTAAACAGAGGATGAGGACTAAGAGGTCTTGATTTAAATTCAGGGTGAAACTGAACTCCAACAAAAAATGGGTGGTCGGGCATTTCTATGATTTCTACTAAATCGTTTTCGGGATTAATACCAGCTATGGTGATTCCGTTTTTCTTTAGATTGTCTCTAAATTTATTATTAACTTCATATCTGTGGCGATGGCGTTCAAGCACGGATGTCTTTTTATAAGCTTCAGAACTTAGGGTTTTAGGATTAATCTTGCAGCGGTAATCCCCTAATCTCATTGTGGCGCCATATTTTTTTTCCTTTAATAATTTTTTCTGTTTTTCCATAATATCTATAACTGGTGTCCACTCCCCTTTTTTTATTTGTTGAGCAGTTAAAAATTCAGCAGATTGAGCTTTTTTGATTCCACAGACATTTCTAGCAAATTCAATCACAGCTAATTGCATTCCTAAACATAATCCCAAAAACGGAATTTTATTTTTACGGCAAAATTCTATAGCGTTTATTTTGCCCTCTATTCCCCTACTGCCAAAACCTCCAGGAACTATTATTCCATCAAATTTTCTAAGTTCGTTGAGCGAGGCTGGGTTTTTTTCGTATTCTTCAGCAGAGAGCCAGTGTATTTCTGGTTTTTTATTATATAACCAGCTGGCATGCTTTACAGCCTCAATAACTGAGATATAGGAATCTTTTAAGATAAAGCCGCCGGTTCTAAAGTACTTCCCTACTATCCCTATTTTTACTGGTTTAATTTTATTGTTCTTGATTATTTTTACTAATTTAGTCCAGTCCCTTAAGTCCTTTTTTTGTTTTGGTTTGAGGTTGAATTTTTTAAGAATATTTTCTCCTAATTTTTCTTTATCAAAATTCAACGGTACCTCATAAATTGATTCAACGTCAGGAGCAGAGATCACGTCATCTTTATTCATATTGCAGAAAATAGATATTTTGTTTTTTCGGGGCTTATCTAAACTATTCGCGGAACGGGCTAAAATTATATCTGGCTGGATTCCAGCTGAATTAAGAGTTCTTACTGCATATTGAGTCGGCTTAGTTTTCATTTCACCGATCATTTTAGGGATTGGCAGATAACTAACTAAAATAAATAAAGAATTTTTTGGTTCTTGGAGTTTTAACATTCTAGCGGCTTCTAAAAAGAGCATATTTTGGTATTCTCCTATTGTTCCCCCGATTTCAATCAAAACAAAATCGGCTTTTGATATTTTAGCCGCTTTTTTAATTCTGCTTATCACTTCATTAGGAATATCTGGGACAACTTCTACGCATTTCCCATTATATTCCAAATTTCTTTCCCTATTTATTACTGATTGATAAACCCGACCCGTGGTAATATAATTTTCCGTGGTTAATTCAAGATTTAAAAATCTTTCATAATTTCCTATATCTTGGTCGCATTCCACCCCGTCTTTGGTTACAAAAACCTCTCCATGTTCAATAGGATTCATCGTTCCTGCATCTACATTGATATAAGGGTCAATTTTAATTCCAGTAACTTTAAACCCTTTACTCTGAAGGATTTTTCCTACTGAAGCTGTGGCTATCCCTTTACCAATTCCTGACATTACGCCTCCGGCAACAAAAATATAACGGGCCATATTTTTAAGTATAGCTTATAATATAAATTATTATTTATTTTCTACTACTATTATTGTTATTTCCGCTTCTAAATTATGCTCAAAATTAATTTTTACTGGGAATTCTCCTAATTCCTTAATCGGATCGGTTATTCCTATTTGAGTTGCTTTAATTTCAAAACCTATCTCTTTTAATTTTTCAATAATTTTTTTAGTTGTTATTGATTCAAACAGTTGTCCCTTTTCCCCTGTTTTAACAGCGATAGTTATTTCCTGGCCATCAATATTTGAAGCTTTTCCCTCAATTAGATTTAATTCTGCTTCAGCTTTTGCTTCTTTAGAGTTTTTTTGTTCCTCAGCCCACATTATAGCTTTTTCAGTGGCTAATTTTGCTAACCCATTAGCAATTAAAAAATTCTTAGCATAGCCATCTGCCACTTCTTTTACTTCATATTTCTTTCCTACCTTTTCTACATCTTTTAATAATACTATTTTCATATTAGTGTATTTTACTATAAATTGTTTAAAATTTCAATTGCTTTGTCTAGTTGAGGGTCTCTTTCTTGCTCAAAGTCCTCTAAACTTATTTCTATATTAATATCTGGTTCTAATCCTTCATTAGTAATAAGTTTGCCGCTTGGAGTAAGCCAATTAGCTATAGTGACCTTAAGCGAGCCTTCAGTTAAGGTTTTTACTTCTTGGACAGTCCCTTTACCAAAAGATTTTGTCCCTATTAGCTTTATTCCCCTGTTGTCTCTTAAAGCGCCAGCTAAAATTTCTGATGCTGAAGCTGATCCTTCATTGATAAGAATTACTATAGGATAAGATGAAAATCTTGCCGGACCTGGCGCGCCATATTCTTTAGGCTCCATATTATCATCCCTAAAATCCTCAATTACCACAATATCTCCAGTTTTTAAAAACCAGCCAGAAATTTCTTGAGCAACATTTAAAAATCCACCAGGATTATTTCTCAAATCTAAAACAATTTTTTCCGCTGGGGAATCTAAAATTTCCCAAGCTGCTTTTCTAAAATGAGTATCAGCATTTCCAGTGAAGTGATGTATTTTAATATAAGCGATGTTATTTTCCTTTAATTCCCAGCTTATTGAAGGCACTGTGATTACATCTCTGATAATTTTAATTTCCTTTGTTTCGTTCCACTCTTCTCGAAAAATAGTTAAACTAACTTCGGTTCCCTTTGGTCCTCGGATGTGTTTTACTGCCTGGTCAATACTTAAGTCGCTGGCTATCAAGTCATTTATTTTTATAATTTTATCACCAGACCTAATTCCAGCTTTTTGAGCTGGAGTTCCGTCTAAGGGAGCAATAACTATAAGTTGTCCGTTTTTCATTGATATTTCCATGCCTACCCCTTGGAATTCACCCTTAATATTTTCCTCGAATATTTCGGCATCATCAGGGTTGAGAAAAATAGTATAAGGATCTCCTAAGCTATTAACCATTCCCGAAATAGCCCCGTAGATTATTTTTTTACTATCAAGTTTTTCTGGGTCAACATAATTTTCCTTTAATGTGTGATAGGTCTCCCAGAACAAAGCGAGATTGAGTTCTCCTGAAGGAGAAACTAATGCCTTACCCTTTTCTTGTCCTAAAATATCGCCATAATTAAAACCTAAGCTAAAAGCAATAATAGCAACTATTATTAGGGTTATAACTAAAAGGAACGCATTTTTACTTCCTTGATTTTTTTGATTTATAGAAATCATATTATTTTACTCTCCTATTATATCAGAGTTGAAACAAAAAACCAATGTTTTAACTGGTTTTTCCTTTCTGGGATTTTTCGTTATAGTCAGTAGTATTTTTTTACTAATTCTTCTTTAATTTTATTAATATAACTTAAAGGATAGCAGGATACTAAAAATATAGCTATTACATAAAAAAGCCAGGCCTCAAGAAAGAAAAAGTTTGATATTATTTGAAGACAAAGTATGGCTAATCCAGAAAATAACAAAAAGAAAAGAACGCTTATCTCTCGGCCAATTTTTAAGGTAAAGTTATTTGTATGCCTGAAATCGTAATGATAATCAATTATTTGATGCATCAAAAGGCCATTTATCAACATTATAAAAAACAAAAGGGCTATTAGAATCATTAAAATATCAAACGTTCCTCCTGCTAAAACTACTCCAGCTAAAAACGGAAAGAAGCCGAACATCAGCCCATGGCTGATTATATCTAGGCCAGGCCTCTCTTTAAGCCGGATACGACTCATAGAATAAAGGGTTGAGATAAAAAGAGATAAAAACACTAAAATAAACCCATTAAAGCTTATCATAATAGACAAAATAAGCGGGGTTAAGGCCAAGAAAATCAATAATCTTAAAACATTTTTTTTATTTATTATGTTATTAGCTAAAGGATTTATGCCTAATTTAACTTTTTCCTTATGTTTTTTATCAATTTCTGCATCAAAATAATTATTCACTGCAAAAGCATATCCCGTGGCAAAGAAAAAAATTATTCCAACTAAAAAAAGATTCTTAAAAGAGGGGCTAATTAAAATAACTCCTATTATCGGAATCCAAAAATATCCTTTAATCCAATCTTCAATCCTTAACATTTTCAAATAATAAATTTTTTTCATTTTTGTTTTATCAATATGATTGATAGATTTTCACAAATTCTTTTTTTATTTTTTTAATATTACTAACTGGAAAGCAAAAAATCAAGAAGATGGCTATAAAATAAACGAGCCAGACCTCAAAGAAAAAATAATTTAATATTATTTTAAAACATAAAAGAGAGAGTAGAATTAATAAGATAAAAAATCCGAGGCTTATTTCCCGGCCTATTATTAAAGCAAGACTTTTTGTATTTCCAAAATCTTCATGATAATCAATTATTTGATGGATAAGAAGACCATTAGCGCATAATATCATAAATAAAATTGCGGTTAGAATAAGGGGCAGGGTGAATGTCCCTCCTACTAAAGCCACTCCAGCTAAAAACGGGAAGAACCCTAACATCAGCCCATGGCTGATTATATCTAACCCTGGCCTCTCTTTAAGCCGGATACGGCTCATAGAATAGAGAGTAGAGATAATAAGAGCTAATAATACGAGAATAAACCCTTTAAAATTCATTTGGATGGCTAAAATAAGGGGGGTAAAAAAGAAGATAATTAAAAGTATCAATGTTTGCTCTTTAGTTATCAAGCCATTGGCCAAAGGATTTTTATTAGAGGCAACTTTTTCCTTATGTTTTTTATCAATTTCTGTATCAAAGTAATTATTTACTACAAAAGCATAGGAAGTGATAAGAAAAGAGATAATCGCAATTAGAATTAAGTCTTGAGTAAAGGCAGAGACCAAAAAAGCCCCGATTATAGGAATCCAAAAAATTGATTTTATCCAATCTTTCATTCTTAGCATTTTAAAATATTTTTTTAAAAGCATATAGGATTAATCATTTTTCTTTTTTTCTGATTTAAGAAGTTTATCATAATTTTCAACATGTGGTTTTAAAGAAGACTTAGGATAATTACCAAAACGGTAATCTTTTAAAAATGAATTCGATTTTATATTACCAAATAATGATATGTATATTACTTCTGTTAAGCGCTGAAGAGAAACATTTAATCTTCCATCCCTTTCAAATCTTCTCATAGATAAAGGAATTTTAGCGCTATCAAGAAATTTAAATTGCCCCTCATAACTGGCTCTAATAACATAATCCCAATCTTCAGCCATTTTTATTTTTTCATCGAATCCTTTTATCTTTTCATGCAACTCTTTTTTAATTAAGATACAATAGCCCGGAGCTCGAGGAGTAAAGCGCTCGTTTGTCTTATAATAAAGATTACCTATTTTATAAAGCAGGTCATCTATTTTCTTATTACTTAAAGGTAAAATAAAACAGGAGGCAATATCAAGCTTATAATTTTTAAATTCTTTCATTACTTTTTCTAAAAAATCAGGCGGGAGAATAACATCGGCATCGAGAAATAAAAGAAGATCTCCTTTTGCTTTTTTAGCGGCATTATTACGGCCAGTAGCTGGCAGTCCTCCTTTTACAACTAAATGACCTCTTTCTTTAACTATCTCTACTGTGTTATCTTTAGAATCAGCATCCGCCACAAGGACTTCATAATCCTTAAATGTTTGCTTTTTTATTGAGTCTAATAAATAAGGGATATAGTTTTCCTCATTTAAAGTTGGGATGATAATACTTAACATAATTAAAAACTAATCATTGAATTATATCAATTAAATCATTATAGCAAAAAAAAGGAAATAGCAACAATGTTCCTCTAATTAAGATTAAATTTTCTACGTTTGCTCTGAAATACAAATGAGATTACTCACTTGTATTTCCCTCGCTTCACTTGAAAATGTTCTTCTTGGTATAAATTTTCTACGTTTGCTCGGAAATACAAATGAGATTACTCACTTGTATTTCCCTCGCTTCACTTGAAAATAAAAAAGGGAATGAAAATTTTTAGATTCCATTCCATTTTAGAACCACTTTAGTAATTCTTCTATATCTAAAAAGGCTAGGCCGATGCTTTTATCAGCTGCGCCGTAATAGATATTGAGATATCTTTCATCGGGCGAAAAGGCAGCACCATTACTGAAGACAACATCATTCACTCCTCCGTTAATTTCGTATTCTTCAGTTGGCCAAAGTAAAGGATAGGGATAGACGCCTTTTACTTTTGTTGGATCTTCTTTTTCAAGCAACGCTGCTCCTAAGCTATAAACTTTATTTTCCCTCCTTTCACCAGTTACAACATGAACAGGCTGAAACCATCCTTTTAACGTTTCAATTGGTGGACCAGCGATACCGATCTTTTGGGTGTTTAGTGTTGGACAGCCAGTATAGAAACTATCTGGTTCTAATAAAGTTCCGCCATAATGCCAAACGCCTTTTAATTCAGGGTCTTGTGTCGATGATATCGAGATACCACGGTAGCGTCTATGGAGTAAGTAAATCCAGCCTGAAAATGATCTTGGAATAATTGAAGCATCTTTATCATCCCAGTCAAATGGGATACCAACCCACTCGTATTTCAGGAAGTTTTTTGTCCTCCAAATACCTATCCTCCAACAGCCTTCTTTGATATAAGCGGTAGCAAAAATATAATACCAATTATTCCATTTGACTATTCTTGGATCTTCAATACCGAGTGGGCACCATTGGTTAACTCCGTATGGTAATACTGGTTTATTAAAGATATTCCATTTAATCCCATTATCACTCCAAGCTAACCCGAGACTAGACATTGACTGGTTATTATTTCCACTAGCTCGAAAGAGCATTATGTAAAAGCCCTTTTCAACTTCTATAACACCAGGATTAAAGACATACAGTATTTCCCCCAGAGATTTTTCCCAAGGTATATCCTTAGCCTCTACCAAAGGATTTCCGTTAAATCTTTGCATTAGTGTTTTTTCTAACGATATTTCTCTTAATATTTTTTGCAAAAAATTCCTCCTGTTAATTTTCAATATTTAATTTTAAACAAAGAATAGCACTACACTATTCTTTTAACTGTAGTATAAGTTTAACACTATATCAAAAAAAAGAAATAGTAATAATAAATAAAAAAAAGTGATTTTATCACTTTTTTTTATTTTGTACCCCCAGAGGGAATGAATTATCTATTATAACAAAAAGAAATGACAATAATATTTTTTATTTTCAAGTAAAGCGAGATCCTGCTTCATAATATGAAGGGTTGAGCGAGGGAAATACAAGCGAGTAATTTTGCCTCATTACCCTACTCTATTGACGGCCGTCAATAGAGTAGGGTAAAAGTTTATAAAAGCACCATTAATAAAAAGTACCCCCAAAGGGAATCGAGCCCGCATCAACTAATTAAAGGGTTTCTGGTTTAAAAAATAAAACAGAGAAAATTTTTAAATTGCTCAACTATGAAATTATCATATTGCTACGACACAAAACTATAGGATATTGACATCATTTGTTATTAGAATTAAAATTAAAAGGTAGTCTAATAAATGGTTTCAACTCTGGGCACGGAGGCCCGGTATAAAGGTTTTAAAATTTTTAACTTACAGGGGCGCGGGGTTTTAACCATAAATTTGTTCACTCGCTCGCCCTGCCTACCGGCAGGCAGGCAAGCACTCAAAGCATTGAGTGCTTCGGTCTCGCTTCGCTCACAAATGAAGAGCTACGCCCTAAATTTGTTCGCTTGCTTGGAAATGCCAAATAAATTTGTCATTTCTCTCGCTTCGCTCACAAATAAAAACAAAAAACTAAAATCCCTGAAAAGTCAGGGTTTTAAAATATGAATAATATCAAAAATAATAATAAAAAAAGAATAGCAATGATTAATGTTCACTCTGATCCGTCAGCTAAATTAGGTGGACACGAAACAGGGGGCAAAATGTTTATGTTTCTGAATTAAGCAAGTCTTTAGGGAAAATTGGTAAAACCAAGATATTTTTAATAGAATTTGTATAATTAAGAATAACAAAATTTTATCTAAAAAATATAACATTTATGAAAATTTTATTTTTATATGATTTTCCATTATGGGGATCAGGTTCTGGTACTTATGTTAGGAATTCAATTCAAGAATTAGTAAAGTTAAATCACAAAATTGGAATTATTTGTCCTGATGAACGTCGGTTTTTAGCAGATAAAATAAAACAGTACCAGGTTTCTCCTCCTCAAATTCCCATATTTGTTGGTCATCCAGAATTGAAAGGAGCTAAAAGATATTCAGAGTTAAGTGAAAGGGAAATTACTGATATTTATAAATCTTACTTAGATGCTACTTTAGAAGCGGTAGCAAATTTTGAGCCAGACATTATCCATGTTCATCATCTTTCTTTAACTAATTGGGTAGTAAGATATATTAATGCCTTGAAAAATATTAAATACATTATAACTTGTCATGGTAGTTGTTTATATAATATTTTAGCTGATAAAAGATATCTTCCTTTATGTGAGGATGCAGTAAAAGCAGCTAAAGCAATTACTGTTGTCAGCGGCGATACTAGAATTAAATTTTTAAAAACATTTGGAAAAAATTATAATAAAAATCTTTATATTATCCCCGGGGGAGTTGATATTAACACTTATCCACTTCAATTAAATACCTCTGCGCTTGATAAAAAATATAAAATAAAAGATAAAAAAATAATTCTTTTTACCGGTCGTCTCACTTCTCATAAAGGAGTTAAATATTTAGTAAAGGCCGCTAAAAATATAAATGGCGAGGTCTTTATTATAGGAGGAGGCCCAGAAGAACAATATCTTTCAAACTTAGTTGACCGTCAAGGATTAAAGAATGTTCATCTTTTAAAATATATGAATGGTCAGGAATTAATTAATTTTTATTACCGGACAGATCTCTTTGTTGCGCCATCTGTCTGGGACGAACCCTTAGGTTTGACAATTTTAGAAGCAATGGCTGCTAAAACTCCGGTAATAGCAACCAGAAAAGGTGGGATTCCCTTATTAATTAAAAATGGATATAACGGTATTTTTGTAAAAGTTCGCAATTCTCAAAAAATTGCCGAGGCCTGCAATAAATTATTAAAAAATGATGATTTGAGAAAAAAAATGGGAGAAAACGCCAGAAAAACAGTTGAGCAAAACTTCACCTGTAAAAAAACCGCCTTGAAATTTCATCGACTCTATAGGAGAATCTATAAAAATAACAAAAAATGAACGATAAAAAAGAAAATCCTTCGGTTTCTAATCGAGGATTTTTGCTTGACAAATCTAAAATTAAATGTTATTCTCTAAATAGAAACTAATAAGGAAAGGAAAAGAGGTGATTTGAGTTGGAAGCAATAGTATTATATGGATGTGGTCCGCAGAATAGTAACGAATTAAATCCTGTAGGAAAATTTGTTACTGAAGCCGCGGCAAAACTTTTTCATCAGTCCCCTGGAGAAATGAGGATAATCCCAACCGGAGGAAGAACAGGACGGAGTTCATTTTCGGAAGCGGAAGTAATGACAAAAGAGCTAGTTAGGTTAGGAGTACCGGAAGAATGTATTATTCCAGAACCGAATGCAACAAATACAATAGAAAATCTTGTGTTTGTGGCCAATATCGTGGATAAGATGGGTTTAGATTATCTTATTCATATTACAAACAGGGTTCATATGCCACAAGTGAAAGAACTCTGTAAGTTGATAGGACTAGAGAAAATCTCAAGCTATGAAATCGCAGACGAGATAATAAAATGTGAAATAGAAGATACCAGAGCTAAAAATATAAGCCGATGGATGCGAGGGCTTCAAGAAATCCCGTTGTATTGGCTCCCTCAGATGGCCCAGATAGAAAATCCGAAACGCTGGGAGTACATCCTGTGCCAGTCGCAAGTCAGAGATTTCATAAAAGAGAAATACGGTATTACAAAACCGGAGGGACTACGGGAGGAAATAAAAAAAGAAAAAAGAATTATGCCTTGAAGGGACAAATATTTGTCCCCTCTTTTTATTTTAGAACATTTATGATAAAATAATTTAATATGACTATAGTAATTTTAGGGGAAGGAATAAGCACTAAGGGACAATTACCTAAACAAGTCAAAAGATTATTAGATAAAGGAATAAAAATTTTTGGAAAACACAAAGATACCAAAATTCTTTTGTCTGGCAGATACAGTTTTTTATATCCAAAAGATAAAATTCCTTTAAAAACTGAAGCGGAAGCAATGAGAGATTATCTTTTGAAATTTGGGGTTCCAAAGAAAAAAATATACCTAGATAAAAAGTCAAAAGATACCATAGGTTGCCCTTATTACACCAAAAAACTTTACTTCCTTCCCAAAAAAGAAAGGAAAGCTTTAATTATTACTTCAGATTTTCATTTAAAAAGAGTTAAATTTGTTTTTAAAAAAATTTTTGGAAAGAATTATCAATTCAAATTTATTTCAGTCCCTACCCTTTTAAAAAGTAAGAAAAGAATAGAGATATTTAAAAGACAGGAGGTTCTTTTACAAAAAACAAAAAAGATTTTAGCTAAAATGAAATCCGGAGATCATAATTTTTTGAAAGGAAAATTATATAAAATAAAATATTACAAAGAGAAAAGGCCGGATTGGGCGATAAAATTTGTAACTCAGGGGAGATAATAACTTTACTCTGCAAAAACTTATGAAAATTCTTATCGTTTCACTTTTAAAGAGAAAAATTAATTCCCAAATTACCGCGTCCAGGCCGCGGATGATTTATGATTTGGTTTTCGGATTAAAACAACAGGGGCATAATATCACTGTATTAGGAACAGACGACAGTTATATCCCAGGAGTAAAAATTATTCCGGTAATTCCAAAATGTTTTGTTGATATGCCGGCTTATGAAAATCCTTTTTATGCCGAAACAAGTTTTTTAACAAAACAAGCGAAAATACTTGAAAAAATAGGGAATAATTTTGATATTGTGCATAATCATACCTATCCTGAGTTTATAAATCTTTTAGTGGTAGATAAATTAAAAGTGCCAGTTTTAACTACTATTCATGCTCAAATAACTCCGCAATTAGATGATATTCTTTCAGAATTTAATAATATTAAAAATTGCTATTTTGTTTCTATTTCAGAAGCCCATAAAAAATTAGCTAAAAAAACAAAAATTTGGAAAGTAATTCATAACGGAGTGGATACTAATCTTTATAAATTCTCACCCAAAAAAGACGATTATCTTTTATGGATAGGAAGATTAAGCAAGGCAAAAGACAAAAATGGAAATTTTATAGACCCAAAAGGAGTAAGATGGGCGATAAAATTGGCTGAAGAAACAAACTCAAATCTTTTACTTTCCGGTAATGTTGAAGAAAGAGAATTTTTTGACAAAGACGTAAAGCCTCACCTCTCTTCAAAAATAAAATGGATAGGACCGGTTTCTCCTAAACAACCATTAACCAAAAAAGAGGTTGTCAAACTTATGCAAAAAGCAAAAGCGTTTTTAATGACTATTAATTGGTATGAACCTTTTGGATTAGTAATGGCAGAAGCTCAATCCTGCGGCACGCCAGTCATTGGTTTTGACAGAGGAGCAATTTCAGAGCTTGTGGTTAATGGAAAGACCGGATTTGTGGTTAAACCAAAACAAGGAATAAAAGGGTTAAAAAATGCTTTAAAAAATATAGGCAAAATAAAACCATTGGATTGCCGCAAACACATAGAAGAAAATTTTACTTTAGAAAAAATGGTCCAAAACTATGAACAAACTTACAAGGAAATTTTATGTCTATCAAACAAAAAAAATTAAAAATAGGGTTTTTCAGTTCTATAGACACAACTATCCCACCTCCAAAAGGAATAATTTACGCTCCTATAACTTTTACTGAAAATTTAGCACGCAGATTGTCAAAAAAAGGACACCATGTAGCTTTATTCGCTTTAAAAAATTCTCGAATTCCAGGAGTGAAAATTTATTCTTTAGATTATAAATGGAATAAAAATCCAAAAACCAAAAATATGGATTGGGTAAGCCATATTTACTTTACTCCGAAATTTTTGGATTACGAACTCAAAAAAGATATTAAAAAATTTTACAACCAATTGGCAATTTCAGAAATTTATACAAGGCAAAAACAATTTGATATTCTTCATTTTAATTATTCAGAAATTGATAATATTATCCCTTTTGCTAAGTTATTCAAAACGCCGATTTTAATTGTTATTCATGACCACATAACTCCTTTAAGAAAAGTTGTTTTGAAAAAAACTCAGGATTTTAAAAACATCTATTTTGTTTCAATTAGCGTTTCTCAATATAAATCATTTAAGAAAATAAACCTTATTAAAATAATTCATCATGGAATTAACATAAATAGATTTCAATTTAATCTAAATCCTAAAAATTATATGTTGTTTAGTGGCCGATTATTTTATAAAAAAGGAGTGGATGTGGCTATTAAAGCAGCCCAAAAATTAAAAAATAATTTAAAAATTATAGGCACCATCAATGATTTGGACTATTATAACAAATCCATCAAACCGTATTTAAATAAAAACATTCAGTATTTAGGGACAAAACACAGGCAAGAATTGATTCGTTTCTACCAGAACGCGCGAGTTTTACTCTTTCCTATTAAATGGGAAGAACCATTTGGATTAGTGATGATTGAAGCCATGGCTTGTGGAACGCCGGTGGTTGCTTTTAAAAGGGGTTCAGTACCTGAGGTGATAGTAAATGGCAAAACCGGATTTATTGTTAAAAATACAGAGGAAATGATAAAAGCAATAAAAAAGATTTATCAAATGCCGGAAACCGAATATAAAAAAATGCGGAATAATTGCCGCGAGCATATAGAAAAAAACTTTACCATCGAAAGAATGACAGACGAATACGAAAAATTATATTATGAGATTTTGAAAGGAGCTTAGTTTTTTAGTTTTTTTGTACCCCCAGAGGGAATGAATTATCCTATTATAACAAAAAGAAATGACAATAATATTTTTTATTTTCAAGTAAAGCGAGATCCTGCTTCATAATATGAAGGGCTGAGCGAGGGAAATACAAGCGAGTAATTTTGCCTCATTACCCTACTCTATTGACGGCCGTCAATAGAGTAGGGTAAGAGTTTATAAAAGCACCATTAATAAAAAGTACCCCCAGAGGGAATCGAACCCGCATCAACTGCTTAAAAGGCAGCTGCTCTACCATTGAGCTATGGGGGCGTATTAAACACCAAATTTCAATTTTTTTGGCTTTGCCAAATCCTGCGAAGTAGGACAAATCACAATAAATTTTCAAGCCTGACTTTTTAGATTGGGAAAATATTTTTTTATTCTACCTATTATTTAGGCAAAGGTCAAGCATTTATTTTAAAAATTTTATTTCTTTGCTTAAATCCTTTTACTAATTTAATTTTTGATTGGGGAATTTTAAAATAATCAGCTAAAACCTTTATTGCTGCCTGGGTAGCCAAACCTTTTATAGGTTTTTCTTTTATTCTAATTTCAAATTTATCATCAGGTTTTTTGACTATTTTTTCTTTTTTAGAATTGGGAAAAATTTTAACTTGAACAAGCATTTTACACTTTAAAAATTTTTCCATGGCCAGGATAGACCATTGTTCCTGGTTTTAATATTTCTGACAATTTTTTTAAAGATTTTTCCATTTCTTCTGATGAACCGCCAGGAAGATCAGTTCTGCCATATCCGTCTTTAAACAAGGTATCGCCAGTAAAAGCCACTCTATCGCTTAATAAGCAAATACTGCCCTTTGTATGGCCTGGAGTATGGAGAATTTGAAGCACACTGTCCCCTATCTTTATTTCATCTCCTTCTTTCAAAAACCTGTCAGCTTCAAATTTCATAAAAGTTTTTTCTTCTTCGTGAATTAAAATATCTGCTAAGGTTTCTTTTTTTAATCCTTCATTGGCTGTAGTATGGTCAAAATGATGATGAGTATTAATAATGTATTTTACCTTTCCTTCTAATTTATTAATCTCTTCTAAAATTCTATTATCTTCGGCTCCAGGATCAATAATTAAAATTTCGCTATTAGAAAATATTAAATAGCAATTTGTTAATAATTCCCCTACTATTAATTGTTTAATTTCCATAACTTTAATTAATTTATAGTAAATCCCTTGACAAAATCTATGTGTTTGCTATAATATTAGTGTTGGCGCACTAGGCTTACTTGAAAAACAGATTAAGCTCTTCATAAGCCCTATAAGGGTCCCGCATGAGAGAAAAAAGAGACTTAGCAGAGTTTTCAGGTCTGGCTTAGTAAGATTGAACTGTGAAAAAAAATATATCGGCCCATCGCAAAAGAAGCAGAAAAATAAGTTAAATTTGAGTAGGTCAAAAAAGATTGAAATTCCTTTAGAAAGGGACGGATAAAAACTTGAAAAAACACGCACTAAAACAGTTCAATCCAACCAATCATGCTCTTGATAAATTAATTCGAGAGCTTTTATTTTTTGTACTAACAAAATCTTAACAAAAATCCAATATAGGTATATAATATATATTAGTAAGGTTTAAAAAAAGGCGAGGTGATGAAAAATGGAAGATACAATATTTGGCATTATTACTTATAAGTCAAATCCAGACGGTTCTTTATCCCCTAAAGTTTGGAAAACTCTTAATATTAAGAATCTTAAAGAACGAGTTGATAAACTTGCTAGTAAGGAGCAGTTTATAATCTTTATGGGACTATCAGGGGAAGACGTAGATAAAATGGCAAAAGAAAAAATAATTTAAAGGGTGTAGCAAAACACATAAATAGGGATTTCTTAATTACCCTATTTTTTTTTATTAAAAATTATTCAGCTTCGCCGGATTTCCCGTCTTTGCCAAATCTGGCGAAGCCAGAAAAATTAGAATTTAAACATTTTTCTACAATCCTTCTTTTTCTAATTCTTTTAACAACTCTTTTTGTTTTCGAGAAAGTTTTTTCGGAGTTTTGATTTCAAGTTTAACAAATAAGTTTCCTCTGCCAAAACTTGAGAAACGAGGAATCCCCTTTCCTGAGATGCGTAAAATTTTTCCTGATTCAGTCCCTTCCGGAACTTTTAATACAATACGAGAATTATTTAAGAGGCGCATTTCTACCTCGCCTCCCAAAGAAGCTTGAGAAAAAGGAATAGGCATTGAAGCATATAAGTCATCTCCTTTTCTTATAAAAATAGAGTGTTTTTTTATAAAAATTCGAGCGTATAAATCGCCGGGCTCACCGCCTTTTCTGCCGGCATCTCCTTTCCCTTCAATTTTTATTACCTGATTATTATCAACGCCAGCAGGAATAAAGATTTTAATTTTTTCTTCATTTTTAATTCTTCCTTCGCCTTTACAAACATTACAAGGTTTTTCTGGCTTTGTGCCCTCCCCTTTACATTCTGGGCAGATAGTATAACGGGTTAAAGAACCAAAGATAGTCCTTTTAATTTGTTGAACCTGGCCCGTACCCCTGCAAGAGAAACATTCTTTTATTTTTGTTCCTGGTTCAGCTCCGTTTCCTTTACAGCGATCACAATTTGCCATTTTGTAAAGAGAAATTTCTTTTTCTTGCGTTTTTAAAAGAGATTCTAAAGTAAGCTCCATATCTATTTCTATGTCTTTTCCTCTTTTCAGGTCTTCTTTTTTTTGAGCGCCAAATCCCCCACCGAAAAATTCTTCAAACATTTCTCCTATATCTCCAAAACCAAATTCTGCGCCTTCGCCAAATTTACTCCTCATTGATTCAGAATCAAAACCTTCGGCGCCACTACCAAATCCAGCTCCATCAAAAGTTCGGCCGAACTTATCATATTGAGCTTTTTTATTTATATCAGAAAGCACCTGATAGGCTTCATTAATTTCTTTAAACTTTTTTTCGTCTCCGCCCTTATCAGGATGATATTTATGAGCAAGTTTTCTATAAGCCTTTTTAATATCTTGCTCTGAGGCGTCACGAGAGACACCTAATATTTCATAATAATCATTCATATAAGATCTTGTAATTTAAAATTCGTTAGAAACTTTTCATTTATCGTCTTTTTCTTTAAATTCTCCTTCTTCTGGTTGATCTTTTTTATCTTCTTCTTTTTTATCTTCTGGATTTGGGCCAGCCTGACCTTGTTCGGGTTCTTTTTTATACATTTCAGCGCCTACCTTTTGAATTACTTGTGAGAGGTCATTAGTTTTTTGCTTTATCTCTTCTATATTATCGCTGTCTTTTAGTTTTTTTAGGTCTTCTATTTTTTCTTCAATTTCTTTTTTTACATCTTCAGAAACCTTATCTCCTGCTTCCTTTAAGGTTTTTTCAGTAGTATAAACTAAATTATCAGCTAGGTTTTTTGTTTCAATTAGTTCCTGTTTCTTTTTATCTTCATCAGCATGCATCTCAGCATCTTTTTTCATTTTTTCTACCTCTTCTTTAGAAACACCGCAGGAACCTTCAATTCTAATTGATTGACTCTTATTTGTTCCCTTATCTTTAGCTGAAACATTTAAAATACCATTAGCATCAATATCAAAGGTTACTTCTACTTGAGGCACTCCCCTGGGAGCAGGTGGAATACCGTCTAAGATAAACTTTCCTAAACTTTTATTATCTGAAGCACTAGGTCTTTCTCCTTGAAGCACATGAATTTCTACTAAGGGCTGATTCTCCACAGCAGTAGAAAAGACCTGAGTTTTAGCAGTAGGAACAGTTGTGTTTTTAGAGATTAAAATCGTATTAACTTGGCCCAATGTTTCAATACCTAATGATAAAGGAGTAACATCTAATAATAAAATATCCTTTACATCACCTTGTAAGATACCGCCTTGAATCGCTGCTCCTAAAGCCACTACCTCATCAGGATTAATGCCTTTATGCGCTTCTTTGCCAAAAAAATTTTTGATTTCTTCTTGAATCTTCGGCATTCTGGTTTGGCCTCCGACTAAAACAATTTCGTCTATATTATTTGGCTCTAATTTAGATTCTTTTAAGGTTTCTTTGGTTAGATCAATAGATCTATTAATATATTCTTTAACTAAATCCTCAAATTCTCCCCTACTTAACTTATAGAGAAGGTGTTTTGGTCCGCTATCACCAGAAGTAATAAAAGGCAGGTTAATTTCTGTTTCTAATGTGGTAGATAATTCAACCTTAGCTTTTTCCGCTGCTTCTTTTAATCTCTGAAGCGCTAACTGATCCTGAGATAGGTCAATCCCTTGTTCTTGTTTGAATTTATCTACCAGCCAATCAATGATTTTTTGGTCTAAATCATCACCACCTAAATGAGTATCTCCGCCAGTGGCTTTTACTTCTATAGTATCTTCACTTATTTCCAAGATAGAGATGTCAAAAGTTCCGCCACCGAAATCATAGACAATAATTTTTTTATCGCCTTGTTTAGTTAATCCATAAGCTAAAGCAGCTGCTGTGGGTTCATTAATAACTCTCTTCACCTCAAAACCAGCTACTTCTCCAGCTACTTTCGTGGCTTTTCTCTGAGAGTCGTCAAAATAAGCAGGACAGGTAATAATAGCTTCAGTGATTTTTTCTCCCAGTTTCTCTTCAGCATCTTTTTTCATCTTCTGCAAGATCATAACTGAAATTTCTAAAGGCTTATACCATTTGTCCCCCATTTGTACTTCAACACCGCCATCAGACCCTTCTTTAATTTTATAAGGCATTAATTTTTGATCTTTTTGAACTTCCGCATCAGAAAATCTTCTTCCGATAAGCCGCTTAATTGAAAAAATAGTATTTTTCGGATTAGTAATCTGTTGGCGTTTAGCCAAAACTCCGGCTAAACGTTCATTGTTTTTTGTTAACGCAACAACAGAAGGAGTGGTTCTTGCCCCTTCTTTATTCTCAATAATCTTCGGTTCGCCTGCTTCAACAACAGCCATCGCCGAATAAGTTGTTCCTAAATCGATACCTAAAATTTTAGACATATTTTTTAATTTTTTTTTAATATTATAGCTCTAATTATATAAAATTTAATAAAAAAATCAAGAAGCTAAGAGCTTTTTATTTTCTATCGTCTTACAAATTTATTTTTTGTGAAATTTCTCTTTCTACTAAAGCTCTAGGTCGGCAGTATTTGAGCTTGGAAACTTTTTTAACCGAGCTGGCTATATCTATATTACCAGCTAATGGCTTAAAAATTTTTATTTTAAAAGGAGAAGAAACTTTATTATTAATCATCATTTTAGTAATAAATTGGAAGTTATCAAGATTAGTTAAATCATGGCGAGAGAATTCCGGCTCATACTGCTTTTCTAAAAATTCTGCATCAGCTGCTCCGGTCCTGAAAGCTGCAATAGTGCCTACATTACCAATAACAGCATTTTTAATTTCTTCAGTTAGCTGAGGCATAAATTGGTGGGCTAAAGTTAAATTAAGGCGATATTTCCTAGCTTCAGATAAAATAGTGGCGATAGAATCAGTGGTAAAGTTTTGAAATTCATCAATGTATAAATAAAAATCTTTCCTTTTGTCTTCAGGGATAGATCCTCTTCTCATAGCTGCCATTTGCATTTTTGATACTAAGATTAGACCTAATAAGCTACTATTTAATTCTCCAGCTTGACCCTTAGAAAGATTAGCTAAAAATATTTTACCTTTATCCATTACTGATTCCAAGTTGAAACCTGAACGGGGCTGGCCAATAATATTGCGCATCATATCATTTTCTACAAAGCGGCCTACTTTAGAAACCACATAGCCCAACATATCAGAACGAGCTTCGCCAGTAGTCTGCGACCATTCTTTGATCCAAAACTGCCTAACTAAAGGATTAGAAACTTTTTCTAACTGCTTTTGCATAAATTCATCATCAGTAAAAATTCTAGGAATTTCCACTAAAGTGCCAGGGTTTTCCTTATCCGCCATTAAGGCCAACATAGCATTCCTCATATAATGTTCAAACATTGGCCCAACAATTTCTGGTGGAAATAATTTAGAAAAAATAGTAATCATTTCCGAGACTGCAAAATCTTTTTGTTCAGGTAGATCCCATTCTAGCATATTTAAACCGCAAGGCCGCTCCATATCAGAAGGTTCAAATAATACTACATCCTCTATTCTTTCTTTGGGTATATTGGCTAAAGTATCTTCAATAAGGTCGCCATGAGGGTCAATTACTCCTACTCCTTCGCCATTTTCAATATCTCGGCGAATAAGTTCTCTTAACAAGGAAGATTTACCAGTACCAGTTTGTCCCACGATGTAGAAATGTCTTCTCCTATCATCTGGGCTAGCAAAATAAACTTTTTCTTCTTCTCCCCTAAAAATAGCTTCGCCCAGCAAATTCAAACCGCTATTGGGCAGGTCTGTTGGTGGAGCAACCTCTTTACTCTTAGTCCATTTTAAGTGAGGGCTTTCAATATTAGATAAAGGAAAATGATAAATACTAGTCAATTCTTCTAAATTCAAAAAGTTTTTCTGGCTTTGATTAAAATTCCTAAAGCTAAAATTATAGATAAACTGCTTTAATCTCCTTTTTTTCATCTTTATTGGTTCAAAGCCATTAAAGTTAGAATAAAACTGGGAAAAACCGCTTTCTAAAATATTGAGAATTTCGTCTGCTCGCCACTGTTCCTCAGCGCATGTAATCAGCCTGATATTTGTTTCCAATATTGGTTTTTGAGTTTTTGTTTTAATTGCTTCTATAGCGCTGTCATCAACAGATTTTACTTTTTGTTGTTCCTTTTTTTCTTGCTCTATTTTTTCTTGAGGAGATTCTGTAGAAGAAAGAATAGCTTCAAAAACTGAATTAAAAATTTTTTCTAAGACATTTTGGTTAACGCTGCTAATAGCGCTTGCCATATTTTCGCCCTCCCTAATTTTAGTAAGAATTTTATCGCCCTTTTCTTTTAAATTAAAAGAACTAGCCTTAAAGACTAATTGAATAGCCGCTCCTTCTTCAGGATAAATTTTACTCAAAGAATTAGTAATAGAAGCTAACGGGTCGCCCTCTAAATTTTTATAGGTATTAATAGGAAGATAGATTGATTTTTTTAATTTTAAATAAGAAGCGCTAATTTTACCATTAGGTTCAAAGATAGTATAATCTTTGGGAACTTTTTCTAAAACCGCTTCTGGATAAACGCCTTGAATATATTTTTCCAAAGTATTTTCTAATTTAATAGGCACGGCAACATAAAAAGAAATATCAGTATCGCCTTTTTCAGAAGCAATTTCCAAAGCAATTCGAGGCGAGCCGTATAAAAACTTTTTAATAAAGTTTGGTTTTTCCAGATAGAGGAAATTAGAATAAACCTGTTCCATCATTCCTATTAATGATTTTATATCCTGTTTTGCTTTTTCTTCCTTTTTCTCGTATTTCGGCATTTTTATTGAAAATAAAACCATGCCTAAACTTTTCTCAAGATGGTTGCTTTTTCTCTTTCGTAAAATAAAAAAGACAATTGTCCCAATTCCAATAATTAAAATAATTGTTGTTAAAATTGTTAATAAAGAATTCATAGTTATTCTTTCTTATCTTTTAGTCTTTTTTTAAATATTTTTGAAAAAGTTCATTCTCTGCCAAGGCATCATGGAGTAAATCTAATAAATAAGGATCTTTTTCCGCTACCTTTAAAGCGTATTCAATACCCTTGGTCTGGACCAAAGCTAAAAGATCTCTTATTTTTACAGCCGGATTTTGTCCTTTCATTTTTTGGACATCTTTTTGCGCCTCTATTTCTTCTTCTGGAGAAAGAGAAATTTTTTCCAATACTTTATCTAATTCCCTTTTTGTTGCCTCTTTATTTTCTCCAACTTCTTTTTCTTTAGAAACCTCCTGATTTTCTAATGATTTATCAAAAGATGGTTCTCTGCTTTCTGAAGATGAAGATTGTTCAAATTTTTTATTTTTTTCTTCCATATTTTTTATCTTAACATATTAAATATAAATTTTAAATGATTTTTTTAATCAATCTATCTATTAAATAAATTTTACTATTAATATTTTTTTCTTCAATAACTTTTTCTATTAATTTAGTAATACTTGGTTCTCTTTTTCGAAGATCAGGTATCACTTTTTTAAATCCAGGCCACCAAATCTGATTAATCGCATAATAAAATTGAAGGAGATGGCTAATTAATTCAAATATTAATAATTCTGCAGTAAACTTATCATCACAAAATCTTTTACATTCTTGCATTAATTCATCAGAACGATTTTTCAGAGATAATTTTTCTTTTTTACTTAATAGCTTCCTGCCTTTTTTAGATATTTGCTGATCAAATTTCTGTAGTTTTTTAAACTCGCCTGTTTTATCAACTATTATCAAGCTTTCGGTAAACGGTGGTTTTATTATCCATTTTATTTGTTTTCTTTTTTCAAAATCAATAAAAGGAACAAAATGAATATGAATATTAACTTTCCCCTCTTTAGCATTTAATATTTTATGATTTTTAATCCCTTGATCAATAACCTTTAATTCAATATCGCTATCAGTATTTTAATCACCTCTTCCTATTGAACCAAAAATAGCAATACCTTTTACTTTTGATCTTTTCAAAAGTTTATTAATTTCGCTATTTAATGCTTTTTGTAAATGCGGAAATTTAAGATGCGGAATATTAATATTCTTTATATCTAATATAGTTTTCATTTTTTAAGACTATTTTTACGCTAAGTAAAACGATCTAAAATTTTACTAAACACTGATCTAATATCGGTTTGTACCTATTATTTGATCTACTCCAATCCTTATAATCTCTTTGTAAAGATGAGGAAATTTTTCTTTTATTATTTTCTGCCATTCTTTTACTAAATTTAATTCTTCTCGCCAATGATTTTTAGAGGGTCGGAAATCTAAAAATTTACAAGTATTTTCTTTAATCAATTTTTCTCTTTCTTTTTTAGGTAATGTCTTATAATCTAAAGTGTCTTTATTTATATATGCCTCAACAGCAGTTTTTGGATACCCTAAAGATAATCCGATTTCTTTTTCATCTCCTTTTTCTAATGCCTTATCAACCCGAGACAAATTTTCTGAATTTTTAGCTACTAAACAATCATAACTAATATAATATCTTTCTCCTTCTTCTTCAAATTCTGTTTTTTTTATTTCAGTATGAACAACATCTATTTTATCTAATAATTTTTTTATTGTTTCTTTTTTTTCAACTAATTGATTTAAAATTTCATTTTTATTTTTTATATTTTTTGGAAATCTTTCATCTACGCCTATCCAAATGGCTGGTTTTTTATTTAGATAAACTAATGCTAATTCCATTTTAGCTTGGCAGCACAAAGGAGATTTTTCAATCATTTCAATTTCTTTTTGCTCTTCAGTCCTTGTTGTCTCTTTCTCGATTTTATTTTCTCTAATTTCAATTTTTGATCTTAATTTTTCTCTCATAAATATAACCTACAATTATTTCTGCCAGAACAAATAAAGCATAAAGAGCCAATAAAAACATAGCTTCTTTTTTAGTAATCTTTTTTTCAGTTCTAACACAGAAAAAGAATGTTATTGCAGCGATTACTAAAAATAATCGACCAATAGCAAAGGGCGCAATAGAAAAGAGTGATAAATCAGGAATTTTAATAGGATGAATAATAGCAACGATTCCTAAAACTAAAGTAGCTGGCACGATCACTGAACCCATTAGGTTTCCTAAAATCATCCAGGTTCGTCCCTGTCTAGCAGAGGCAATAGCAAAAGAAATTTCTGGTAAGGCATTACCTATCGCAATAACTAGTATCCCAATTAATACCGAAGACACCCCAAAATACTCTTGGAATGCCATTGCTGATTCTAATATCCCATAAGCTCCAATTAGCAGAACAACAATCCCTAGTATAACCTTTCCCAGGTCTCTAAGAAAGATTTTAAATTCTTTAATAGGTGGGACACCACTATCCTCTTTTTTATAAACTTTACTAAACCTTTCTTTTTTAGAGAAAAGCCAATAAATATAGACAATGAATAAAGATATTAGTACTAGGCCGTCTCCAGCGCCTAAAACGCCGTCTAAAATCAAAAACAAGGGCAATAAAGCAGCTATTATAGTGAAAATTGACGAGGTTTGGACCATTTTACTATTAGCGCTCAATCCATTGGCAATCAAAGCAGCTAAGGCAACAGCCACAGTCAGATCAATTACATTGCCTCCGATAATATCACCAAAAGAAAATTCAGGAATTCCATTTATTGCCGAAACTATTCCCACAAAAAGATTAGGAATTGCCCCGGCTAAAGCAACAGTAAAGAAAGCCACGACAAATTCTTTCCACTCTAAAAAACGAGCCATTCTAATTAAACTTTTAACTAAAAATTTTCCTGACCAATAAATCAAGGCAGAAGAGATAATGAAAACGAGAATGAAAAATATAATATTCATATTAATTTTTTTCTTTATTTATGAAATACCATTTTGCAGCTTCTATTAAAATAAGCTGGACTATTCCTAAAGCAATAAGGATCATCCAATCGATAAAATTTAAAGGCACTGTTTTTAATAAAACCTGCAATACTGGAACATATATAGCAGCGATAAGAGTTAAAAAAGCAAAGATCCATGTTAAGATTAAGAATTTATTAGAAAAGAGATTAATTTTCCATATATTTTTGCGCAAAGACCGGCAGGAAAAAAGATAGAATAAAGAATCAATACTTAAAGCAACGAAAATTATGGTTTGAATATGTTCAATAGTATAGCTAGAGCCAAGAAGAAAAATAAATAAGCCTAAAAGAATTAAATCAGTTAATATTCCGATAATAAAAATTATCACTTTCATCTCTTTGGTAAGCAATGGGACGTCTTTTCCTTCTGGCTTCTGTTTCATTAAATCTTTTTCTTTCTGCTCAAAAGCTAAAGAAATACTTAATGGGCCGTCTTGAATTAAATTAATATACAGAATCTGAACCGCGGTTACTGGTAATGGCAATCCAAACATAATACTTAAACC
>SDBU01001592.1_pt1 | contig 31888 bp, 30 predicted proteins | sample 2277071 | NCBI WGS metagenome assembly SDBU01 (sample SAMN10397929, study PRJNA504765) | marine sediment metagenome | isolation source: marine sediment core GS08_GC12, 126 cmbsf | place: Arctic Ocean: Gakkel Ridge, Loki's castle | collected 2008 | reverse complement strand
CAGGACTACTGGTTGGTAGTCCGAGTTTTGCTGACACCGCCAGCCGAAGCCGCAGCCAGCCAAAAATGGAAGATAATTTATTTACAAGTCCTAAGGATTATTGGCCTAACAATTCGGTCGGTGCCGAATGGAGTCGCTTTCCAAGGGATGGCGCTCATCATAAGCAAGTAAGGTAATAAAGCGCTCTGAGAAATAACGTGGCAAAACAACACGAATAATATGTTTTCGTGTATAGCGTTGGGGATTTGTGGATTCTCTTAAATTCTAACAGGAGGCCAATAATATGGCGAGTTTAGAAAATGATAGTTTAAAGAAGCAAATTGCTGATGATGATGTTAAGGAAGAATCGAGCATCTACGAAGATGAGATAAATCTGATTGACTATTTCAGAGTTCTCTGGAAGCGGAGATACTTCATTGTGCTTTGCTCAGTTTTGCCGGCGTTGATAGTCGGGTTGTTTTTTTTCTTTTCACCAAGAAATTATGAAGTTACTTATGTCTATGATGTAAGAGATGATGTAAGAGGTGATGTAAGAGATGATGTAAGAGGTGATGTAAGAGATGATATAAGCAATTGGAATCTTAACGAAAAGAATTACAATATCCTCATCAACAGATTCTACAGTGAAGAAAATTTAAATAAGATTATAAATGTACTACGAGAAAATGGCCTCAATGAATATGCTGAACTATTACGCAATGCCGGAAATAGTCTTGATGCTTTGAAGAATTTATTAAAGTTTGAAGCAGTGCCTTCCTATGCCGACCTTTCCGAGGCAAAAATAACGGATCCTGAACAATTAGAGCAAATCCAAAAACTAAAAGCTCAACTACTAAATATGACTATCGTTGGTGAACCGAAAGAAGATCTTCTCAAGATAGCTTCTGTAATAAGGAGCAATCTTGAAAATGTGATTCCTACATATATGATTCAAGAGCGGTTGTCTGCTAATATACGAACAGACAAAACTATGATGGCCGATATTGAAAGTAACAGATTTAGTTTGGAGCTTACATTAAAAATAAATAAATCTACTTTAGAAAAACTTAAGAGCATAAAAACCCAAACTCCAGATAAAACCGAAAGTAATATCATACTACATTTTGATGTGGGTGGCAGAAGTGATTTGCCTATTGAGTACCAAATACAAGCTGCTGAATCGAGAATGATACAACTTGAGGAAACTATTAAGGAAAATGAGGAGAAGTACCAGTATTACAAGAATTTACTTGACCTAAACGAAAAGCTTTTCGCTGAGGTGAAAAATAAGGCGTTATCAGACTATACTATACAACAATTCCGTTTATTTCTGCTTGAATCAGTGAAAGAAGTTGAGAAGGAGGAATTGAAGGATTATTTAAGCTCGTATACTAAAAGAATTGAGAACAGGATAGCCGCAAGTGTTCCTGTTACAGAAAATCCGGGCACCTATGCTGTTTCAAAAGGAACAGCCAAGAAGAGTGTTATTGTGTTTGTGGCAGCATTAATGATGTCAGTATTTGTGGCCTTCCTGTTAGAAGGCCTTAAAAAAAGCCAGGCTCAGGCTTCGTAGAAGCTAATTCTTGGCTAAACGGATAAAGTTATCAATGCAGTCGTCAGAGGTTAATTGCAACCCACGGGGACGGAGTCTAAAAAGATTGACCGATGATTATTCTGCTATGAACTAACATCCGCGTAATCTGCGGTTTGAGTAATAATGACATCCAGAGAAGAAGCTATAAAGCAACTGATTAAAGAACAGCTTCGTAAAGCTGCTTTCGGACTGAAAGGCTATAAAGTCTTTCTTTTCGGCTCGAGGGTTACGGGAACGGCTAAAAGCCGTTCAGACTTTGATGTTGGTGTTTATGGGAAACGCCCAATTCCTTTGAAAACATTTTACATCATTGAAGATTTGCTTGAGAGTATTGAAACTCTTTACTCTAAAGAGTTAGTCGATCTAACCGTGTCAGCCTGTCGTTTAGAAAAGAGGCGATGAAAACGGCGGAGATTATTTATGAATAGCAAAATCATTTTCGATGACTTTGAGAAAGCCTCCAACAAAATTAAATGGTTCTGCAGTGGACGACTGAATTTTGCAGAGCCTGATGTGCTTGTAGCAATTATCAAAAAGGAGTTGAAAATTCAGCGAAGTCTTGCAGAAATCCTGCAAATCCTCAGCATTCTCTTTTTCGAGAAAACCTCGCTATACCAAGCACTTACGACAAATTATTTACAAAACAAAGAGCAAGAAAACTATAACCAGTTATTTTTATTCGACTTATAATGGGACAGTACTGATTATTAATGTACCTTCCACTTATTTTGTCCGTCAGATGAACGGCGTACACATCTCGGGCTTTGTTTTCATAGCTTTGCTTTCGAGAGGAGTTTATCAAATATAGACTTGTCTGCTTTAAGTTTGATTTTAATATTTGGAGGAAATGCCTTATGGCAAAATATGATGTTTGCATAGTTGGTGGTTGTGGACGTGTAGGATTACCTCTGGGGATTTCGTTTGCACAATCGGGGAAAAAAGTTGTCCTATATGACATCGATCAAAAAGCTATCGATGTTGTCTCTCAGGGCGTAATGCCCTTTATGGAAAAAGGTGCTGATGACATGCTCAAAAGTGCCATAGGGAAAAATTTATTGGTCTCTTCCGACAAAAGAGTAATCACAGATAGCCATTTTGTAGTAATAACAATCGGCACTCCTGTGGACGAGCATCTTAATCCAACGTTCACAATATTCAAAAAGTTTGTTGTCGATCTGTTGAAATTCATAAGAGACGACCAGCACATCATCTTAAGAAGCACGGTGTTCCCAGGAACTACAGAGAAGGTAAAGGAGTTGCTCAGGTCAAATGGCAAACTCACCAAGGTTTCATTTTGTCCCGAAAGGATTGCGGAAGGCAAGGCAATGGAAGAGCTTAGGAGCTTGCCACAGATTGTTGGTTCTTTTGATGAATCTTCATTTAAAGAGTCAAAAGAACTGTTCTTGTCCCTCACAAAGGATGTGGTTTTTTTGAATCCAACAGAGGCTGAATTGGCAAAGCTGCTGACGAATGTGTGGAGATATATCCAATTCTCAATCACAAATCAGTTTTATCAAATTGCAACTCAGAACAGTCTTGATTTCTATAAAATCTACAATGCTATTACCTACAACTATCCCAGAATTCGAGGGTTCCCTCGGGCAGGTCTTGCCGCCGGGCCATGCTTATTCAAAGACACAATGCAACTTGCGGCTTTTAGCAATAACACCTTCTTTCTGGGGCATGCCGCAATGCTGATAAATGAGGGGTTACCTAACTTCATAGTTCAGATTCTAAAAGACAAATACACGTTGAAAGATAAAGTTGTTGCGATTCTTGGAATGGCCTTCAAAGGTAATAGCGACGATAAGCGGGCGTCATTATCCTACAAACTTAAAAAGATTCTTGAAATAGAAGCAAAGGAGGTACTTTGTACCGATCCATTCGTCAAAGATGATACACTGGTTAGTATCGATGAAGCAATAAATAACTCAGATATTTTGATCTTAGGTGCGCCGCACTCTGTGTATAAGAATTTAAATAGTGATTTTTCTTCAAAAATTTTAGTTGATATTTGGAATTTCTTTAAGAAAGGGGGTTGTTTCTAAGAATGAGAGTATTAGTTACCGGTTCAGCGGGCTTTATATCGGGTTATCTTGTAAAAGAACTTCTTGACAACGACTATGAGGTTGTGGGCATAGACAACTATTCCAAATATGGAAAGGTTGAGAAAAGCTATGACAATCATCCAAGGTATCACTTCGTAGAAGGTGACGCAAAAGACACTAAACTACTGAAAAAATTAATAGAAGACTGTGACCAGGTAGTAGCAAGTGCTGCGATGATTGGTGGTATATCTTTTTTTCATGAGTATGCCTATGACCTTCTTGCCGAAAATGAGAAGATCATCGCCTCTACATTTGACGCAGCGATTTGGGCGTTTAAGAACAAAAAGCTGAAGAAACTAAATGTTTTATCTTCTTCTATGGTTTATGAAAGCACGGATGTTTATCCAAGCCCAGAAGGAGAACAATATAGATGTCCACCACCAATGTCGACCTATGGTTTTCAGAAACTCGCATGTGAATATTTTGCTAAAGGTGCCTCAGGACAGTATGGTTTGCCTTATACTATAATCATTCCGTTCAATTGCATCGGTACCGGTGAAAAGAGAGCTAAATGTGATAAGGAGGTATATTCTGGAAATATTAAACTTGCGATGAGTCACGTTGTTCCGGATTTGGTTCAAAAAATTCTTAAGGGACAGGATCCATTGCATATTTTAGGTGACGGCAATCAAATACGCCATTATACATATGGGGGTGACTTAGCTGGTGGCATAAGAATATGTATGGAAAATGAGAATGCTACCAATGAAATATTTAATATTTCGTCACCTATTCCCACAACGGTTCTGGAACTTGCTGAAATGATATGGAAGAAGATTAAGGGAGATACACCTTTCAGATACGTTTCTGACCCGCCTTTTAAATATGACGTGCAAAAGAGAGTTCCGGATGTTCAAAAGGCCAAGAAACTTCTCGGCTTCGAGACAAAAACATCAGTTGATCAGGCCCTTGATGAAATAATTCCATGGATTGAAAAGCAGATTGAAATCGGCGGGATTTAATGGTCGAGGAAGTAAGGAAATTATACAGGGTACGCTTCAAGGGTATCCAGCCAGGGCGGAAAAATGAGGTTTGGAAAATTATGGGAAAGCAGGCGTTTATTTATGGAATCAAGAAGGGATAATGCTATAAACATTATTATACCGGTTTATAACGAGGGTGAGAATATTACCAACACTCTCGATGAGATACACTCGAAAGTAAAAACACCTTACCGAATATATGTGGTCTACGATTTCGATGAGGATAACACACTGCCAGTTGTTAAAGATTATATGCAGAATTTTCCTTATATTGAGCTTGAGAAGAATAGATTCGGCAGAGGAGTGCTTAATGCTATAAAGACCGGATTTGAGGTTGCGCCTTGTGGTGCAGTTCTTGTTGTGATGGCGGACCTTTCCGATGATTTAGTAAAAGTTGACCGAATGTATGACTTAATTAATGAAGGATATGATATTGTATGCGGTTCACGTTATATGAAGGGGGGAAAGCAAATAGGTGGGCCGGTGTTAAAGAAATTTCTTTCTTTGATGGCGGGTTTGACACTCCATGCATTTGTTAATATCCCTGTGCATGATATTACAAACAGCTTTAAGATGTATAGAAAAGAAGTTTTAAATGATATAGAAATTGAAAGCACAGGTGGATTTGAGCTTGGGATGGAGATTGTTATTAAAGCGTTTTTCAAAGGATATAGGATTACTGAGGTGCCATCGGTGTGGCGTGACAGAACGTCTGGTGAATCTAAATTCAGACTTTTTAAGTGGCTTCCCAAATATATATACTGGTATTTGTATGCAATAAAAGCAAAATTTGGCAAAGTACATTTCAAAACTACAGATAAGGTTTCATGATCTTTGAATTTCTTATTTCTCAATAAAATTATTGATTCAATTAAAGGGGGCGGGTGTAGTATCAACCCAGCTGTATTAGTTAAGCAGGCAATCGTGCAGGATACGATAATTGTCACAGTGCTGGGAATAATTGGAAGAAGTGCCGGGCTGATCATCCCTTTTGTTATTAGCGCCTGTTTCGGTATCACCAAGGAGACCGATTCTTTTTTCTTTGTGCTTAGTATTCTCGTTTTTTTCTCAGGGGTCTTTGCCTGGGCAATCGAAGCAGTTATAGTGCCGTTTGTCGTAAGATTGAAAGATGTAGATAGTAAAGAGATAGGGGAGTTTGCCGGGAATTTGCTTTTGATATTATGGTTTTTCTCGGCGATTGTAATATTAGTACTGATATTGTTAATAAAGCCCGCCCTTTTGACATCAAAAGGTGCATCTGAGTATTCTGTTAATTTTATTCAGAGACTTTTGATGGAGTTTAGTCCCGTGATTTTATTGGTTGTGACATCAGCTGTAATCAGTGGGATATTTAATTCACACAAGCTTTTCTGGGTACCGGCCATATCACTTACTTTGTCAATAATTATTATGATTGTGGTAACATTTCTACTCAAAGGGCGTATGGGTATTCATGCATTGGTATTGGGATATAATATCGGTGAAAGCTGCAGGCTGGTTGTGCTATTGTTTTTTTTCCGGAGGCACAAGATTGGCAAGCTGGTGTTTTCATTTCAGAAACTTTCTATTGTTGGCAATTTTTTAAAGACTTCCTGTTATATGATAATTGGGATGTGCGTAGCTGGGTTGCCGCCAGTTATAAACAGGATAATTGCTTCACACTTCGAGCAGGGGAGTGTATCTGTGATAGAGTATGCAGAAAAGATGTTTTACATTCCAGCGGGATTGCTTGGTAGCGGATTTCTTACTGTTATCCTTTCATACTGGTCGAAACATTATGTCGACAGCGGTGCTGGTAAACTTTGGAAAGATGTTTTGTTTATTATCAAATTGATGACTATTGTTTTAGTGGCTGGAGGTGTAATTCTCTTTCTCCTCAGATACAGGTTGACATCAATATTTATTGGGTGGGGGAAAATACCCAAAGAACAGCTTGTGCAGGTAGGAGAAATTTTTGGCATTTATCAACTTGGTCTTTTGCCTAATGTGCTTAATCTTATTTTATCCAGAGCTCATCTTGCCCTGAAGAATACGGCGATTTTGATGAACGCTGCGATAATCGGTGTTGTTGTTTTGCTTTTAACGAATGCCATCATTACTTCAAACATAGGTTTGCCTGGAATTGCTTTAGGGGTAGCAAGTTCACAGACAAGTATTTTGCTATATCTTTTCCTGACTTTCAAGAGGACTATTTTGGTTGAAAACAAAACCAGTCAACAGAACTAATAATATTTCAGCAAAAAGTTTTTGGGAGAAGTCCTACCATAAGATAAAGCGGTCCCGGAGGGTACTGCCAAATCCAAAATGGAGGCTTGGACATTTTGAGCTACATCGAACTTTTCGGAAGCACCTTCCCCAGAAAAAGGGACTCAAACTTATCGAAATTGGTTGTGGCAGTTCAATATGGCTTCCTTATTTTTATAAGGAATTTGGTTATAATGTTGCTGGAGTAGATTACAGCCAGGTAGGAATTGATCAGGTCAAGCATAATCTATCACAAGTTGGATGTAATGAGAGCCTGATCATTAATTCGGATTTTTGGGATGTTGGTGAGGAATTGAGAGAACAGTTTGATATTTTATTTTCCTTCGGAGTAGTGGAGCACTTTGATGATCCGTCAAAGGTAATAGCTTATTTTTCAAATCTGTTAAAGGAGATGGGGATAATAATTACCTATATACCGAATTTGACCGGTATTATGGGTCCGTTGCTTAAGTTCGCTAATAAAGAGTTCTATAAAATGCATCAGATAATTTCGATGGAGCAGCTTGAGAGATATCATACCAGTAGTGGAATGAATATTGTCTGCTCATCATATATTCAGCCTTTTGATTTGAATATCATTAATCTTTCCAAACTGGGTCCGAGATTTGCTACGCTGGGACACGCGATATTTGCAGGCCTTGATTTGCCGACACTGGCTTTTTGCAAGATTACGGGAAGGGGATTACCATCCAAAACGTTTTCTTCGGCGATAATTGTAATTGCGCAAAAACAAAAAAGTAAGGCTTGTGAGCATGGGTAGCAACGGAAAGATTAGGGTATTACATATAGTGACCACATTTGCCCAAGGAGGGCCGGGTCATGTAATAGATGCCCATGTGAAAAACACCGATTATTCTCGGTTTGAGATTACCTGTTGTAGTATGTATGAGCCACCGGCGAATAAAAGAATAGAGATTCCCGGATATGCCAAGGCTGAACATATTTGTCTCGGTATGAAGAGATTTATCGAACTAAGTGTGCTCTCGAAAATCTGCAGGATAATCAAAGAAAGGTCAATCGATATTGTTCACACTCATCTGATCCGCGCTGACTGGTATGGCAGGATAGCCGCTAATAGATGCAATGTTCCCGTTGTATCAACCATTCACGGTCAGGACAGGGATTTTAACCGGATAGATTTTGGGCGGATGGCCGGTGGTATTGTCGCCGCGGTAACGCGGTTTACAATGAGATATGTCGACCATTTTATAGCGGTTTCTCAGGGAGTTAAGGACTACCTGATAGAAGATGAAAAAATCGATGGTGATAAAATCACAGTAATATATAACGGGATAGATTGTGATACTTTTACTGCAGGTCTTGAAGGGGTAGCTGAATTTAGACAAAGTCTTGGGATTTCAGATGAAGATTTTGTGGTTGGCAATGTAGCGGTCCTCCATCCAAGAAAAGGTTTGGATTATCTGATTAAGGCAGCTCGAAAAGTAACTAAGGTTTATCCCAACACAAAATTTTTGTTGCATGGACAAGGACCTGCTGAGAAACACTTGAAGAAACTGGCGGAAGATTTAGGATTAAAAGAGAAGATAATTTTTAATACTAATATCCCACCTTCAGTTAAGGTAGTAGATAATTCAATGGATATATTTGTTCTTCCCTCGGTGTTTGATGGTTTAGGAATAGCGGTATTAGAAGCAGCAGCAACTGAGAAGCCGTGTGTTGTCACGAATATTTCCGGTTTGAGAGAAACAGTAGAGAATAACCGCACCGGCTTGATAGTTAAGCCAAGAGATAGTGATGCCCTTGCAGAAGCAATAAATTCGCTGCTTGGTGACGAACAAAAACGTCACAGTATGGGAAAGGAGGGTCGCAGAAGAATTCTGGACAAATTTTCTGCAAGTAAAATGGCAAAAGAATATGAAAAAATATATCTGAGTACCCTTAAGCCCGGATTTTCCATATGAAGTAGTGACAAAATGTGGGAATTTGATAGTATGGAGCCTGTGGGATGTGTTTAACCAAGTTTTCATCGTTATAAATGGGAGAACCCAATTATTGACAATCAGACGTGCTTTGGGTGCTTTTTCTCATAGGCTGGGCTAAATTGGAGATAATAGTTTAACGGAACGAGCGATATGCGAAAACTACTTTTATCAATGTATAGAATAAGTGCTACACTTCTTTCAGGATACGGACTCACAAGGTATTTTCCTCTCAATGTTATATCCACCAAATTTATATCTTACCTAAAGTCAAGTTCAGTTGAAATTGAGGGACATAAAATGTTCTTAGATCCAGAAGATTCTCTTGGTCTCTCAACGCGAGGATCCTTTGAACCATTTGAAACAGAAGTTGTAAAAAGAGAAGTTAAGAAAGGCGATGTTGTCCTGGATATTGGAGCCAATATCGGATATTATACCTTGATTTTCGCAAAACTGGTAGGCGAAGAGGGCAAAGTTTTTGCATTCGAACCCGATCCCGACAACTTTGTTTTACTCAAGAAGAATATAGAAACAAACGGCTATCAAAATGTGATATTAGTACAAAAAGCAGTCACAAATAAAAGTGTAAATATTCGATTGTACTTATCCGAGGACAATAAAGGAGACCACCGAATATATAACTCGCATGAGAACCGTAAATCTATTGAAGTTGAGGCTGTCTCGCTGGATGATTATTTTAAAGACTATCATGGAAACATTGATTTTATCAAGATGGACATTCAAGGAGCTGAGGGGCAAGCAATTCAGGGAATGTCAAATTTGCTGAAAAAACAGCAGGGCATAAAAATTATTACAGAATTTTGGCCGTTCGGTCTTGAAATGTCTGGTATGGAGCCTGAAGAATACCTAAAGTTACTTCTAAAGTATAGATTCAAATTATACGAGATTATCTGGCGAAAAAAGAAAATAAAACCAATAAATACACCTAAATTCCTTGAGAAATATACTCCTGATAAAGATGATTTTGCAAATCTGTTATGTGCAAGGGAAAATTGATTTGTGCCACGGCAGATTCAGACCCGCTTTGTTTTCTGTTTCTACCGGCAGCAACCCACAAGTCGAGATTTTTACCGATGGAAGCAATCCACCATAAGACATCGGAAAAATGATTCTTCCTTATATTAGGTTGTATTGAGGAAAATTGAGAATACCATGGAGGACTGAAGAATTGTTTTGGGTTTTTCAGGCTTAAGAGATGTTAAGCAACCAAATTGGAGCAAGCTTACATATTGGCAATACAAAAACTGCTGCAAAAACACAGTTAGAATATGTGTTACTATTACTGACTGCAGCGGGATTAGCCTTATTTATTCAACTTAATGTTATGAATGAATATTTACTTTTGTTCATTCTTTTATTATTGATATTGCTTGTTTTTACAAAGGCTCTTAGGAAGAAAGGTTTCGATTTTTTCGAGCCTGTTAATATATTTATAGGTATTTTTTTTGTTGCATTCTGGGTAATGCCCATTTTGCGGCAGATCAATTTTAAGGCTTACTCACTGGGTTACGCTATTAGATACGGCGTCACAGAAAAAGAGATTAAAATTGGTATAAAATTATCAATATTAGGCTTGCTCTTTTTCTATCTGGGCTATTATTCCAGGGTGGGACGTACGCTGGGCAGACTTTTACCTGGTGTTCCAAAGAAGGTGCACAGCGGAAATATACTAATAATGGCCATCGGCAGTCTATTTATAGGCCTTATGTTGTGGCTGTATTTCTTCAGTCAGGCCAATTTTTCAATTCGATATATCTTCTCCAACCGTGCTAATATTGTCATAGGAGGGGCCAATGGGATCCTTTATCATATTATGCTACTTGCATCCTATTTTGGCAGTATGTCGCTGTACACTTATCTTCTGCACAGGACAAATTTAAAAAGACTGGCGTATTTAATACCTGTTATTATTGCTGTACCTTTTATTGTCTTTGGAGGCAGGGAAACCCTTCTGATATTTTTGATGTCGCCTCTGATAATATGGCACTATGCTGTCAGAAAATTAGCTCTCAGAAAGATAGTCTTTATTATTCTAATCGCGATTATATTTATCGTTATTTTTGGATATGCCAGGGTGTCGGGGTCTATAAACTTATTTTCAAACTTCAAATATATGCTGGTTTTTGAATCCACCGCCCAGTTTAGCTATTCAGAAAACGCACTAATAGCATACCATTATTATCCTAAAGAGAAGGATTTTTATTATGGTCAGCTTATGATGCAGGATTTCTGGATTTTTTTGCCTCGCTTGATTTGGTCCGCTAAACCCATTAATTATGGTTCACAGCTTGTTCAGTTGGATACTCTTCCGCACTTGATAGATACAAGAACCGGTTATGGTACGTATGAAGCGATTTCTCCGATGGGATTAGGTTATGCGGATTTTGGTATGGCTGGAGCTATGTTTGCGATGTTAGTTTATGGTGTTTTTTACAGGTCTATTTATGAATTCTTTAGGCATAACGGCACATTTAATCCTTATAATGTGATGATTTATAGTTTAATGGTGATAAAGATCCCAAATACAGTCAGAGGTTTTACTGGTTCAATCATAGCGTGTTTTGTCTTGTGGTTTATTCCGCTTATTATCATGACAAAGATAGGAAGCATGAGAATTATTAATGTATCCAGAAATGCTTAAGACAAAAAATGCCATTTCTCCCAAAATACCACGAGAAGTAGTAATTGTTTTATTAATTACTTTATGTGGTTTGCTGCTCAGGCTGTATGATCTCGGGAGTAAGAGTTTTTGGACAGATGAGTTGTTGAGCATTTGGCACGCAAAGGATATAACAAGCGTGAAAGCTTTCTTTTCGCCTTTACATGGAAATGCACATCCACCCCTGTATTTCCTCTTCCTGAAACTATGGTCCTTGGGTGGTGAGGGAGAATCTTATCTAAGGTTGTTGGCGGTTATTTTCGGAGTTTTGGTTATACCCGCAACCTATTTTTTAGGAAAACAGTTTTTCAGTCAAAAAACGAGCTTGGTCGGTGCTTTTTTGGTGGCAATTTCTCCTCTTCACATGCTTTATGACAGAGAAGTTAGAATGTACTCTTTATTTACTTTGCTAACAATCATTTCTCTTTACTTTTTTATTCGTGCTTTGAGAGAAGGAAAAACAAAGCTTTGGATTGGTTATACTGCATTTACTATATTGACCACTTATACACATTATCATGCATTTTTAGTTATTCTGTTTGAATGGATATTTTTTATCGTTAGATTCAAATATTACAAGTATTGGATCAAGAAGGCAGTGTTATCACAACTAATCATTGCCGTCAGTTTTGCTTTCTTGCTTCCTGCTTTTTTATATCATCTGAAACATTATTCTGTTTTGGGTGAGGAATCTACAAGATTTCCTATAACACTTGGCTCATGGACAAAACCCTTTTACCTGTTTTTTTCCTTTTCTATTGGCCAAACTGTATTGCCATGGAATTATATAATTGTCATCCCGTCGTTTGTAATATTTTCAATAGTTCTTGTTTCAGGAATAAAAGGCATACTCAGGCAAAGTGAGGTATTGCAATTTTTTTTGATGTCTTTAATTATTCCTATTTTTGCAGGCCTGTTTATCTCAGATACGATGCCAAGGTATTTTCTTTTCCTTGCCCCTGTTTATAGCTTAATGATTGCCAAAGGGATTTCAACTCTGCCCCTTGTCAAAATTCGAGCTGTTTTATTGGTAGCGATAGCTGTTTTGCTGAGTTTCTCCTTGAAAAATTACTATACAAATAAAGAATTTCATATACTATGTCACGTTGACCCTTGGCATCAAGTAGGACAATATATTAAAGAGAATGTGAACAAAGATGACATAGTCTTCAATGTGGGCGGTGTGCCTCTTAATTATTATAGCGAACTTGATATACCAGTTTTAGAAAATGATGTGGTGGATGTGATAAGGGAGTGTCTTTCTAATCGGCCAGCCCAATCAGGGCGTGTTTGTCTGGTGGTATCTAATCCACTATTTAAACAGCAGGGACTTGAGGCCGTAAAATGGATGTCTGAGAATTATCAGCTTATGTCCGAGCAGAGGTTTTTAAGAGATGCTGATTACAGAATGAAGGAAAAGATTTTCAACAAGAATTTTATGGAATATAGGATAAGTGTGTTATTTTATAACTAATCTAATCACATCTTTATCATTTTGGGTGTATAATTCACATTTATGGAATTTGGCGAGAGCTTTAATAATAAAAGAGTTCTTATAACCGGTGATACGGGGTTTAAAGGCACTTGGCTTTCGATATGGCTGAAAAAGATGGGAGCTGATGTGTTGGGGTATGCTCTCGATCCGCCCAGCGAAACAAATATGTTTGAAGCGGTGCGTTTGACTGACGAAATAAATCATATTCATGGAAACATTATAGATTCTTCGTATTTGTTTTCTGTTTTGAAAGACTATCAACCTGAGTTTGTATTCCATTTGGCTGCACAGTCGCTCGTAAAACGTTCTTATAATGAACCTGTGCTGACTTATGAAACGAACGTTATAGGCACCGTTAATGTTTTCGAGGCGATTCGGCAGATAAATTCTGTAAAAGCTATTATTAATGTTACAAGTGACAAGTGTTATGAAAACAAAGAATGGGTGTGGGGCTATAGAGAAAATGACGCTTTGGGAGGCTATGATCCCTACAGCAGCAGCAAGGCTTGTGCGGAGTTGGTGACTCAAAGTTACACCAGTTCCTTTTTTAATGACAACAGAGTTGGGATAGCTTCTGTTAGAGCAGGCAATGTTATCGGGGGGGGGGACTGGGGCAAAGACAGGATAGTTCCCGACTGTATGAGAGCATTATCAAGCCAAAAAGTGATACCCATCAGAAATCCCAATTCCTGCAGGCCATGGCAGTTCATATTAGAGCCGCTCAGAGGTTATTTAATGCTTGCTGAAAGGCTTTATGTGGACGGTGGCGAATTTCAGGGGCCATGGAATTTTGGTCCAACGAGTACTAAGGCAGTCAAAACTGGCGAGCTTGTTAAAAATATTATAGCTTCTTGGGGACAAGGCACATGGCAGGATGTGTCATCGAACGATGAAAGTGACAAACATGAGATGAGAATGCTAAGGCTCAATTCTGATAAAGCAAACATGCTATTAGGATGGCGAGATGTTATGGACATTGATTTGGCTGTAAAGATGAGCGTTCAATGGTATAAAAAGTATTATGACAATAATAGTAAAGGAATGTATGAGTTTACATCTGACCAAATAGATGAATATATGAAACTTGTGTCTAAAGTGCAGGATGGCATCGAATAAAGAAAAACAAATCAGGCGGGAAATTTTCGAGAAGATACGTGAGCTTTTTTCGCAACATAAGAATGACAGCGAATTTATTCCCGGTCGGACAAGAATAGCTACGGGTGACAAGGTATATAATGAAAAAGAGGCTATCTCTTTGGTAGATGCGTCGTTGGATTTTTGGCTTACTGCCGGCCGTTATGCCAGCCAATTCGAAAAAGAGCTTTCTGCTTTTTTAGGTGCTGAGTATTGTCTGTTGACAAATTCAGGTTCATCCGCAAATCTGCTTGCGATATCCTGCCTTACATCGGAGAAACTTGGTAAAAGCAGACTGTCCCCAGGTAATGAGGTTGTTACTGTCGCTTGTGCATTTCCAACAACGATAAATCCGATAATTCAAAATAATCTTGTGCCTGTGTTTGTAGATGTTGAGATGGGGACATATAACATCAAAACAGACAGAATAGAAGGTGCAATTTCAAAAAGAACTAAGGCGATCTTCTTGGCCCATACATTAGGAAATCCTTTTGATATTGATGAAGTTATTGAGATCGCAGAAAAGCATAATCTTTGGGTCATTGAGGACAACTGTGATGCGTTAGGCTCAAAATATAAAGGCAAATACACTGGAACATTCGGACATATCAGCACATGCAGCTTTTATCCGGCTCATCATATTACCATGGGAGAAGGTGGTGCTGTTATCACCAATGACCGTGAGCTAAAAAGACTTATAATGTCTTTTAGGGACTGGGGAAGGGACTGCTGGTGTGCACCCGGTTGCGATAACACCTGCGGCAAAAGGTTTAGCTATCAACTTGGTAACATGCATTATGGTTACGACCATAAGTATATCTATTCACATATAGGTTATAATTTAAAAGTGACAGATATGCAGGCTGCTATCGGAGTTGAACAGTTAAAGAAACTTCCTGGTTTTATAAAGTCAAGGAGGGAAAACTTCAAATTGCTGCGTGAAGGAATGATTAAATATAGCGATTATTTTATTTTACCTCAAGAGACACCGGGTTCAGAGCCGAGCTGGTTTGGTTTTTTATTAACAGTAAAGGAGGGGGCTCCGTTTGATAAAAATGAAATAGTGACTTATCTTGAGAAACATAATATCGCCACACGGCCTTTGTTTGCAGGCAATATCCTAAAGCATCCTGCTTATGTTAATATTAATTGCCGTGTATACGGCGACTTGGATAATACCGATTTTATATTGAATAATACATTCTGGATAGGTGTCTCACCTGCTATTAGCCGTGAAATGATAGATTATGTTTTGAAGACTTTTGATGATTTCATAGCAGCGAAAAGATAACATGAGTTCAAGGGAAATTAAACTGTTATCAGTTGTCGTGCCATGCCACAATGAAGAGGAAGTGTTGCCTGATACTCACGGCAAGCTTAGTGATATTCTCGGATCACTACAGAAGGCTAACAGATTCAGTCAGTACGAAATTATATACATTGATAATGGTTCAACAGATGAAACATTAGCCGTGCTGAAGGATATTTTTCATAAAGATAAGCATGTCAGGATTATTTCGCTACGAAGAAATTTTGGCTATCAGGGCTCAATTTCAGCAGGGCTTTTCTATGCCAAAGGTTGCGCTGTGGTCACAATTGACGCTGATTTACAGGACCCCCCTGAAAAAATAGATGAGATGATTTCAGGATATGAGAATAATTATGATCTTGTTCTTGGAGTGCGTTCCAACCGTCTTACTGATTCACTCGGGAAAAGGTTTTTCTCAGTGAACTATTACCGGCTGATGAATAGTATGGGTGTGGAAATCGTCCACAATCATGGGGATTTTCGATTGATGGCCAGGCCTTTGGTTGATAAGTTCAATACTCTGCCTGAAAGAAATAGGCTTATAAGAGCAATGATTCTTCAGCTTGATTCAAAGTTTGCAATCGTGATGTATAAGCGGCAACCGAGAGCAGCAGGCAAGTCGAAGTTTAATGTTTATTCGCTATTGTCACTATGCTGGGAGGGCATAGTGTCTTTCAGCATTATGCCGCTCAGGATTGCCTTTGTCCTTGGTGCTATAATAAGCATATTTTCGATGATAGCATCTCTTTGGGTTTTGTATATTAAACTTGTCACCAATGTCATACCTGGTTGGGCATCTACACTGTTACCGATATTCGTGCTCGGTGGGCTTCAAATGTTATTGTTGGGATTACTTGGTGAGTATATCGGCAGATTATATATTGAGGTGAAACAACGGCCTTTATTTTTCACGAGAGCGGAGTATACACATGACGAAAATGAAAACAGAAAATGATTTCGCTAATATTCCAGTGGTTATTCTGGCGGGAGGTTTCGGAACAAGGCTTAGAGAGCAGACTGAATTTATACCGAAACCAATGGTGCCTGTAGGAAACAAGCCCCTTCTGTGGCATATAATGAAAATATATTCACACTATGGTTTCAGGCGTTTTATTATCTGCCTGGGATATAAAAGCGAGGTGATCAAGGATTATTTTATCCATTATAAGTTCAGAAATAGCGACTTTACGATAAACCTTGGGGAACATGATCGAATTGATGTTCATGACGTACATACCGAAAGCAACTGGCAGGCGACATTGGCAGAGACAGGACTTGACTCGATGACGGGCGCAAGGGTCAAATGCATCGAGAAATATATCGATACCGATTACTTTATGCTAACATACGGGGATGGACTTGCAGATATAGATATTAAAAAACTCGTTGTGTTTCATAATTCACATGGGAAATCGGCCACTATAACGGGTGTCAGTCCGCTATCACGGTTTGGGGAGATTGTTGCTGAAGGTGACAATGTAATAAAATTTACGGAAAAGCCGCAATCACAGCAAAGACTTATAAACGGAGGTTTTTTTGTTTTTAATATGGATGTTTTCAATTACCTCAAGCAAGACAAAAGTTGTGTTTTGGAAAAAGGACCACTGGAGGATTTGGCTAAAGATGGCAAATTGACGGTTTATCATCACACTGGCTTTTGGCAGTGTGTGGATACGCCGAGAGATTACGACTTGCTTAACCGGTTATGGAAAGAACCGAATCCTCCATGGAAGGTGTGGAGTGATTAAATGCAAACTCTGCGAAATAAAAAAATCTTGGTCACTGGTGCAGCAGGTTTTATTGGTTCTTTTCTAATTAAAAGGCTTGTCGAAGAACATGCCGAAGTTCATGCGCTTATTCAGGAAGCAGAAAACCTGTTTCGTATTAGAGACACTACGGAGAAGATCAGTATCCATCAAGGGGATATCGCTGATTTTTATTCAGTTAGACATTGCATTGAGAAGGTAAAGCCGGAAGTCGTTTTTCACCTTGCCGCTGTTCGCAATGTGCAACGTGATTTGACTTTGTTGGACAAAGTGATAGATATTAACCTCAAGGGTACGGCAAATCTGATTAAGGTACTTGGCGAGAATAAACAGCAACTCCAACGTTTTATATCAACGGGCACATGTGAGGAGTATGGAGATGGACAGGTGCCTTTTAAAGAAGAGCAACGGGAGATTCCGGTTTCGCCTTATTCTTTTAGTAAGGTTGCAGCTACATATCTATGTCAGATGGTGCATATAACAACAGGGATGCCCATAGTGGTAGTCAGGCCTTTTTTAACATATGGTCCTTACCAGAGTATCGATATGTTTGTTCCCTCTGTAATTTATCATTGTATCAGCAAAAAAGATTTCCAGATGACCTCTGGTGACCAGACTAGAGAATTCAATTATGTGGAAGATATTGTTGAAGGATTTGTTCTCGCAGCAGTATGTAAAGGGGCTGTTGGTGAGGTAATCAATATCGGTAATGGTATTGAATATAAGGTCAGAGAAGTCGCAGAAAAGATTGTTAGTAAATTTGATAATACTATAAAGCTGAATGCAGGAACCCTTGCTAAAAGGGTGGGTGAAGCAAGAAATTTCTATTGCAGCAATGAGAAAGCTAAAAAGCTTTTAGGATGGCAGCCAAGATACAGCCTGGATGAAGGATTAGATATAAGTGTTAAGTGGTACAAAAAACACGCAAAGGATTTAGGGGAGTTAGGAGGTGTGGAGTGAGTCACAAGGCCAAACTGCCAAAAAAGATATTTGTGATTTTTTTGGTATTCTTTATGGGCCTGTGCCTGAGGTGGTTTTTTGCACCTAAGGAGAATATGGCAGCGGACTCATTCGAGCTTATTGCAGCGACAAAGAACCTTTCTCAAACAGGTGAGTATTTGATGCCAACTCACGGGGCAGCAGATCTGAAAGAAACTTATGAGATTGTCGGCTGGCCAGTTGGGTATCCTTTAATGCTTTGCGGTGTGTCGAAGGTATTTGGCCATAGCGAGAACGCTTTCAGATTATTTACAATACTTTTAAGCAGTTGCACAGTTATATTTGTCATTCTAATAGCAGACGTCTTTTTCGGTTACAGGGCAGCTATTCTCGGCGGTCTGCTTATGGCGGCGCATCCGCTTCTGGTGGCATTTAACGGCAGAATATTTACAAACAATCCGGCAGTTCTTTTTTTGTATGCATCTTTGGCGTTTCTCGTTTATGCACTTGTTGAAAAAGACAGTGACAAGGCGGAAGTAAAATTTGTAGATCTGTCTTCGGTGTGTAAGAGAAAAAAGAGGGCGATGTATCTGATTATTTCATTCCTCCTTTTAGGATATCTTTTGGCTATCAGGGACACAATGGCGATGTTTTTACCAGTATATTTCCTCTTCTTTTACAGGGCAGGATTGTTTAATTTTAAACCCTTCAAATCAAGGTTTTTAACTTTTTTAAAGCTTCTACCGATTGGGATATTTCCGTTTATATTGGGTTTTCTGCCGAGTATGTATTTCAACTACAAAAATTACGGTACACTTATAGCATCCTCGCATTATAAGTGGGGCGTAAGGTTAAGTCTAAGCTATTTGCTTCTGGGGCGTGGCAGTACGCTTGGTATTCCGGGAGCGTTAGTTATTATAATTACAGGGGCGGTTTATTGCTTTCCTTTGGTTGCGTTGCTTTTTATTGATAAGGTAAAAAAAGAACATTTGTTCTTTCTGGCAATCTTTGCATGTATGTTGATTCCAATTACGTTAATAAATGGCTCGTTTTTTGTAAGCTCAACAGGTGCTTCTCCAAGATACACAATACCTTTGGTGCCGATAGCTTGTATACTTACAGCTACCAGTTTATTGAATATGACAAAAAGCAAGGCGTTCTTGCGAGTGTTAGTAATCTTCGTAATAGCTATATGGTATGTGGTATTAACATATCCGATGCCGTTCCTTTTCAACTTATCTCCCAAGTTCGCGTATCTTGCTCATTACTCTCCAGTTTATCAAATCAAGCCTTATGAGAATTATCCGTCTCATACAAATGCTGTATCGAGATGGGTTAAGCAAAATACTCCTGATAGTTCAATAATTATTGTGCCACCGTCGAATCCATATCATTTTTATTATTATGCCAACAGAGATATTGTTTTCTACTCAAATTTTAATCAGAAATTTTTATTAAACTATATTAATAAAAGATCAATATTTCTTGCTGAAGACCATGAAGCAACATATAACCCTGTGAGTATCAATAAAGTTAAAGATGTTATAAGAAGCGCAGGTGTTGAATATTATGTGGCTGGTGAGGTAAAATTGTTTAGCCCTAAGGTAGGGCACACCGTGATGCGGATATATGGGATAAAAAATCAAACAGAAATGAATCTCTAACAAATGGATGCATTGGGGTAGAATTTTATGAGTGAGAAACAGGCTACTGTAATTTTAGGGCAACTCGGGTGACCTGCACCCAATTCCTGGTCCACTCTTTATGCGAATTTAACGCTGCTTATGGCTTTGCTGTATTGCTGGAGGTCAGCCGCAGGCTGGCCGGAAGCAATACAGCTTTCAGCGAATTCCACAGGAGTTAAATCACCCAGCGAACTATGCGGACGATGACGGTTATAATCATCTCGCCACTGCTCTATCTTATCACGGGCATCAGCATAATAAAGCAGTTGGCAGAGGCAAAGAACCCTATTGCCAGCATTAAGATCAATGCCCTGCTCCCACATCAAATAGCCAATATCTGCGATAAAACGGACTGTCGTCTGATTCAAATAAGCACAGACTGTGTCTTCGACGGCAAGAAAGGTTCTTACTCTGAGTCTGACGTTTCCAATGCGACGGACCTCTATAGCAGAACAAGATATCTTGGTGAAGTAGTTGATTGCCCTCATTGCGCTACGCATAACCTTCTGAAGTTGTGGCGAAGCTCAAAGGCCTGCCGGAATTAACAAAAAGGCCATTTTTGGCGATTTGACATGTAATTTTGCTTGGCAAATCGCCAGAACAAAAATAAGATAGATAAAGTGTAAAAGACGCTGTGTGAGAATGAGAAAATAGAGCCGTCTCACTCAAACAGCCCTCGTATCCAGCGGTTGGATTCGAAATTATTGTGCAACAGGCTCAAGAGGTTGAGCATGAACGTTTTAGTAATTGGTGGAGCCGGTTATGTCGGCGGAGCCGTCACAGACCTGCTGAAGGAAGCTTGTTACACTGTTCGTGTATATGACGTCCTTTTGTACGAAGAAGCTTATCGTAAACAGGTAGACTTTGTATATGGGGATATCAGAGAGACTAAAAAGCTCCTGCTCCATCTGAAATGGGCCGATGTGGTAATTTGGCTTGTGGCACTGGTAGGAGATGGGGCGTGCGCACTGAATCCGGAGGTTACAATCTCTATAAATCAGAAATCAGTAAAGTGGCTCGCCGAACACTATGATGGACGAATCATCTTTTTTTCCACCTGCTCGGTATACGGGGCCCAGGATGCGGAACTCGACGAGTCTTCACCGACAAATCCGCTTTCTGTGTACGCATCGACTAAATTGGCTGCGGAAAAATATCTCAGAAGTAAAAACAGTATCATCTTTCGTCTTGGAACGCTGTTCGGTGTTGGGGACCTGTTTTCAAGAATCCGGTTGGACCTTATTGTTAATACCCTTACCGTACGAGCCAGCCATCACGGCAGGATTACCATTTTTGGTGGTGACCAATTTCGCCCTCTACTTCATGTTCGCGATGCTGCAAAAGCTGCCGTTGACAGTATAGAGACCACACACACAGGCATATTCAATCTTCACCACGAGAATGTGCGCATCCTCGACTTGGCCTATCAGGTTCAGAGCCATTTTCCCGATGTCATTATCGAAACAACCCAGAGGAAGTTTCAGGATACTCGCAATTATAGAGTCAGAAGTGACAAAGCGATTAGTACATTTGGTCTCAAAACAAATTATTCGATTGACGAGGGAATTGAACAGGTGAAAAACTTGATAACTTCTTGCCGAATCAAAAATGTTGACAATCCGCGATATACCAATCAAAAGTATCTATCAATGTTCAATACACACGAGCAGTTCGATGGAGAAAATACACAATGACCAAAGAGATGCAACCAGATAATAAACCATTTCTTATGCAAGGTGGTCTGGCCGTTGATGACCGGGGTAAAGTTTCCTTTGTTAATAAATTTGACTTTGAGGACGTGAAACGATTCTATATGGTATCGAATCATCGTCTAAACTTTGTGCGTGCTTGGCACGCTCATCGAAGGGAGGCTAAGTATGTGACGGTTGTAGAGGGGGCTGCGATTGTTGCTGCAGTGGCGATTGACGACTGGGAACGACCCTCTAAAGACGCTCAGGTCTATAAGTATGTACTCTCAGCCGAAAAACCTGCGGTAGTATATATTCCTGCTGGTTTCGCTAACGGCTTTATGACCCTTACAGCAGACACTAAAGTAATGTTCTTCTCCACCACGTCTCTGGAAAAAGGCAAAGATGATGACATTCGCTATGATGCACGATATTGGGACGCATGGCAGATTATCGAAAGGTGACTGATATGGGAATGGACAAAACGAGGGTAGTGGTCTTAGGGGCCACTGGTATGCTTGGATCCATGGTATTGAATTACTTGGCTGGAGATAGCTCATTATCATTAGTTGCCACCGCAAGAAGCCGGCAACTTATCAAAGGGTTGAATGACCGGTTACCGGGTGTCGACTGCAAAGTATTCGATGCTGAGCAGTGTGATGTTGAGCAGGTTCTCGGAATTTTAGGAGATTCTGAGTGGGCCGTTAATGCTATAGGAGTTATCAAACCCTACACTCACGACGACAATGCGGCCGAAGTCGTGCGAGCAATAAAGGTCAACGCAGTATTCCCTCACATCTTGGCGCAGGCTGTGGAGAGGACAGGTTGCCGTGTGCTCCAAATTGCTACAGATTGTGTCTACTCCGGCACGAAAGGCTCATATACAGAAAGTGATAAGCACGATGCTTGGGACGCTTATGGGAAGACAAAGAGCCTTGGAGAAGTTTATTCCGAGAACATTCATCACTTGCGTTGTTCGATTATTGGTCCGGAACCTAAGGCCCATGTATCGTTGCTGGACTGGTTTCTTGGCCAGGCACGGAGTGCAAAAGTCAACGGATTTAGCAACCACAAATGGAACGGTATTTCAACACTGCATTTCGGAAAGCTTTGTCTTGGAGTTATCAAGAGCGGAATGAACCTGCCGCATCTTCAACATGTTGTTCCAACTGGTATGGTTACCAAGGATGAATTGCTGCAGGTCTTCGGACAGGAATTTGGCCATAAGGATATCACTGTCGTTCGTACCAATGCAAAGACATCTATAGACCGTACCCTGGTCACTGAAAACAAATCGATGAATAAAGATTTATGGAGGGCAGCTGGGCACGCAGAGCCACCCTCTGTGCTGGAAATAGTGGCAGAACTGGCTCGCTTTGACTATCAAATGAAGGGAATATAGTTTTGAAAGTTATGACAATCATAGGAACAAGACCGGAGCTTATAAAGCTTTGTCGAGTTATTGCAGAACTACAGACCCACTTCGACCATGTTCTCGTACATACGGGACAAAATTATGACTACGAACTGAATGAAATTTTCTTTCAGCAGCTTGATATTCGAAAACCGGACCACTTCCTTAGTGTTGCTGCTAATACCCCCGCCAAAACGATTGCCAACGTCATTGCAGCCTCTGATACTGTCATGGACAAAGAAAACCCTGACGCCTTACTGTTACTGGGTGACACAAACAGTTGCATGGCTGTAATACCCGCAAAAAGACGCAAAATTCCCATATTCCACATGGAGGCTGGCAATCGTTGTTTCGACCAGCGTGTTCCGGAAGAGATCAATCGAAAGATTGTGGACCACACCAGCGATATCAACATGCCTTATACTGAGCATGCCCGTAAGTATCTGATTGCCGAGGGCATCCGCCCCGAAACCGTGATCAAAACCGGCTCTCCAATGCGGGAAGTGCTTAACTTTTACAAACCCGGCATTGAAGCTTCGGATGTTCTGAAACGACTCGAACTGCAAAAAGGAAAATATTTTATTGTCAGTGTGCATCGTGAGGAAAATGTAGATTCACAAACGAATTTTAATGATTTATTGAATTCATTTAATGCGATCGCAGGCAGTTATGATATGCCGATGATTGTCTCTACGCATCCGAGAACCCGGAAACGTTTGGAGTCGTTAGATAATTCTTTGCAACTGCATAAACAAATACGCTTTTTAAAGCCGCTTGGTTTTTTTGATTATGTTCATTTGCAGACCAACGCGTTTTGCGTCCTCAGCGACAGCGGTACTATCACTGAAGAAGCCTCTATATTGAATTTTGCGGCAATAACCATAAGACAGACCCATGAACGTCCAGAGGGGATGGACGCCGGCGTTTTAATAATGGCTGGTTTGAAGCCCGAAAGTGTGCTTCAGGCGATTAATATTATAACTAAGCAATACGAAAATGGTGTTAAACCAACGATTGTAGATGATTATATCCCAAACAATGTGTCTTTGAAAGTGGTGCGAGTAATTCAGAGTTATGTCGATTATATAAATAGAACGGTATGGCATAATGATGCTAATTCGGGTGCGAAGAGCAACTGACGGTTCTCTGCAATGAAAGAAAGTGATAAATGAATATTAATGAATCCAAACCTTGCCTCATCGAAGGTGGCTTACATTTTGATGACTGTGGAATATCCTGCAAGTAATTTGTCCGTAGAAAGATTTGTTCTTTCAGCTATGAAGCCGCAGGTGCTTCATGTCCCAGCTACTTATGCAAGTGCTAATATGAGTTTTAAGTGAAAATGCAACATTGATGGTGTTCCACTGGCAGGATCGAAAACGTAAGGCTGGTAATTATCGTTTTGCGATTGATTCATGGTCTTTTGCTTAACAATATTATCAGTCGGAATGATTTGCTGATGTAGCAGCATTGAACGCTCATTCTTATGGTATACTTTAGCCTATAAAATGAAAAAGAAACTATGAAAATACTGGCAGTAACACAGTACTTCTACCCAGAGAATTTCAAGATAAACGACCTTGTTATCCAGATGCAAAAGCGTGGTCATGATGTTACCGTTCTTACTGGGCTTCCTAACTATCCGGAGGGTAGGTTTTATTCAGGCTATGGGTTTTGGGGGAAACGAACTGAAGATTATTATGGCGCTAAAGTCATTCGGTCATTGTTAATTCCACGTGGCAAGGGAGGTGGCGTACGATTATTAATCAACTACCTTTCTTTTGTTGTATTTGCTTCTTTTGCAGCGATATTTCGCCTAAGAGATAAATATGATGTGGTCTTCGTGTGCCAATTGTCTCCCATTACAATTGCAATTCCTGCATTAGTAGTAAAACGACTTAAATCCACACCTGTTATCATGTGGGTACAGGACCTATGGCCAGAAAGTGTATCTGACGCTGGTAACATCCATTCGAAATTAGTTCTAAAGGCTTTGAATTCATTAGTTCAAAAAATATACGATGGTTGTGACAAGCTACTATTGTCCTCTAGAGGATTTCGTAAATCTATTAAGTTATTTAAAGTACCGGACTCCAAAATATCGTTTTTGCCTAATTGGGCGGAAGATTTATTTAAGCCTGATGTGAATAGCGAAGAATTTGAGTATGATGGGATATTGCCCGAAGGCTTTAGAGTTATGTTTGCAGGTAATATTGGCGAAGCCCAGGATTTTTCATCAGTTATCAATGCTGCGGAAAAGTTGAGAGATTGGCCCGACATAAAGTGGATTATTATTGGAGATGGAAGGAATAAGGAATGGGCCAGTAAAGAAGTTGAAAGTCGGAAATTGACAGAAACAGTAATGTTTCTCGGTAGGTATGATATGAAAACAATGCCAGCTTTCTTTAGTAGAGCTGATGTAATGTTGATGACTCTAAAGAAAAGTAAAATATTTTCTCGCACTATTCCATCAAAGCTTCAAACATACATGGCCTGCGGTCGACCAATATTAACAATGGTTGATGGTGAAGGTTCTAGTATTGTGGAAGAAGCAGGTGCTGGCTTGACTTGTGGCTCTGGAGAGTCTGACAAACTCGCGGGGAATGTACTTAAAATGTATAATATGACGTTAGCTAAAAGAGATGAATTTGGAAATAATGCTCTTAAATACTATAATGAACACTACAGTAGAGATGTGCTGTTGGATAAATTAGAAATAGTGATGCAAGAATTGATAGATGATCATCGTAAGAAATAATTTTGATATCATGAATTCTATTTAAGAAAACATTTACACCTTGTAACGAAACTTGGTTCTAAAAGGATGTAAAATAATGGACAAAAGGAGGCATGAGAAACTTATTACTGGTAGAAATGTGTCTTTTTTCCAAAATGACGTATTCTCCAATACTCAAGAATTAAATGATGTGATAAGTGGGGCTCGTATAGCTATAGTTGGTGCTGCTGGCTCTATTGGTACTGCTGTTGTTAAGATTATTCTTCGTTACAAACCTGCGGCCTTGTCTTTGATAGATATTAATGAGAACAATCTTGTTGAAGTAGTGCGGGATTTAAGGTCTTCAGAGTCAATTACTATGCCGAAAGACTTCAAGACATTGCCAGTCGGCTTAGGTACGGTTGAATACAATCGCTATTTCAAAGATTCAGAGCCATACGATTACTTTATAAACCTCTCTGCAATCAAGCATGTGCGTTCAGAGAAGGATATCTATTGTCTTATGCGGATGATAGATACTAATGCGGTATTTTTATATGAATTTCTGATAAGTAACCCTTATAGGTTCAAAAAGGTATTCTCTGTGTCCTCTGACAAAGCTGCCAATCCTGCTAATATGATGGGTGCAAGTAAAATGGTAATGGAAAAAGTGTTGATGTCCCAATCTCAAGAGCAACCTTTTTCCACAGCACGCTTTGCTAATGTGGCATTCTCTGATGGTAGTCTGCCTTTCGGGTTTCTTCATCGCATTCAAAAACAGCAACCTATTTCTGCACCAAATGATGTTAAACGTTATTTTATCTCGCATCAGGAGGCAGGTGAACTGTGTGTTCTGTCATGTTTTTTAGGTGAAAATCGGGATGTGTTCTTTCCTAAGTTTACAGGAAGAAAAAACGAGAAAACCTTTTCACAGATAGCCGTAGATTTACTCGAGATGCTTGGGTATGAACCTTTAGAGTGTGATTCAGAGCAAGAGGCAAAGTCCATTGCTAAGGAACTTATTCCTCAGAAAAAATGGCCTTGTTACTTTTTCAAAACTGACACATCGGGAGAGAAGGAATATGAAGAGTTTTATGTAACAGGCGAAAACCTGGATATGGACTGTTTTGAAAACATAGGTGTAATTAAACGGGGGGGCTTCTCTGATATTGATTCTCTTGAGTCTTTTATCCAATTCTGCGCTCAAGCTAAAAAGAATAGCAGTATTTCAAAGCAGGATTATGTTGATGCGATGAAAAAGATTGTTCCCTCACTGTATCATGTGGAAACAGGAAATAATCTTGACCAAAAAATGTGATTAAAGCGGAACTATGTATTTATTTCTAAAAAGAGTGATGGATATTTGTCTTGCTGGAATCGCTCTATTGATTCTTTCGCCTCTATTGGTACCCATTGCAATCATACTCAAGCTGACAGGAGAGCACTACATATTCTATGAACAAACGCGTGTCGGAATCGGAGGAAAACCTTTTGGACTTCTAAAATTCGCAACAATGCTAGTAGACAGCCCGAATTTAGCAACAGGTGATATAACGGTGCAAAATGATCCGCGTGTGTTACCCTGTGGGCGAATTCTACGAAAGACAAAAATAAACGAACTACCACAAATCATTAATGTTCTAAAAGGTGATATGGGCTTAATCGGTCCACGTCCTGTAACACCAACTCATTTTAGCTTTTATTCTGAGGAAGCAAAAGAAATCATTGGGAAAATGCGACCGGGGCTAAGTGGGGCAAGCTCCATACTATTTCGTGATGAAGAATCCTTAATGGCAGACATAGACATCCCACACCAGGAATTCTATAAAAGGTATATATCGCCATACAAAGGTGATTTGGAAATCTGGTACTACAAAAACCAAAGCCTTTGGTTAGACGTAAAACTTATTGCGTTTACTGTATTGGCAGTATTAAATCCCAGTTTCGACGTGCACAAATATCTTAAAGGACTCCCGGAGAACGTGCACAAATATCTTAAAGGACTCCCGGAGGACGTGCACAAATATCTTAAAGAACTCCCGGAGGACGTGCACAAATATCTTAAAGGACTCCCGGAGAGGGAGAGACTTGAAATTTTAAACAAATGTAAATGAGCAGTTAATAAATATCTTAAAGTATTGTATTTTGGGTCAAAGTAAATATATTAATTTCGGTTACACTCAAAGTTAGACTCTTTCAGGCACTCTTATTGCCGTCAAAGAGGATACAGTGATGCGTTTTATTTTATTTGGTATAGATATTGTTTTGATAAACCTCGGCTTCCTCATCGCCTTTCTAATCAGATATGGCTTGTCATATTATGGCTTGCCAATTCCTGACCTATCTTTCCTGCCGTATAAGAGTGATTTTGTATTTATGATGTTTCTGACGTTGATATGCGTATCTGGGCTGGCTTTCTTCGGGGTTTATAAAAGCAGATTTAGATCTTCCTGGAAGTTGTTCAAAAAAGTCTTTGGCGGATTATTTATAGGAACATTACTCGGCATAGCTTTTGTTTATGTTTTCAGAGTCAAATGGGGGGCATTTCCTACGAGTGTATTTGCCATTTCATTTCTTATTAATCTGTTTCTGGTTAATAAGGTAAATCAGCACTTCTTAAAAGCCAAGAAAAGAATCAAAAAACAGGTTGTAATCCTTGGCGAAGGCAACATAGATGATATTGTCGGCAAAAAAGCAACTGTGGAAAGAAAACGAATGGACCAAATTCGTGAACTGCTGGAATATTCGTACGTTGATGAAATAGTAATAAGTGAAAAAATCACTAATGCAAAAGACCTGAATCTACTATTCTATCTGGAGCAAAAATTGAAGGCCGAAATTCTATTCAGCCCTTCTGTTTACATGGGCCTTCTGCCTGAAAGAATAAACGGAAACTCTTCAGTTGACGTTCTGAGTACTTTTGTTGGCAGAAAATCCGACTTTGACGAGTTTTTTATTGCGATTCTGGATAAATCATTCTCATTGACATTGCTGATTTTAGCTACAATACCGATGTTGATTATTTCTATTTTAATCAAGCTTACATCCAGGGGTACGGTAATCTACAAACAGGAAAGGGTTGGCAAGGATGGAAAGATATTTACATTGTATAAATTCAGGACTATGGTAAAAGATGCAGAAAAAATCGCAGGCTTCTCGCCAGCTACTGAAAATGACCCACGTATAACAAAAATAGGGAACTTGCTGAGAAAAACCAGATTAGATGAGCTGCCCCAGTTTTTCAACATATTGCAGGGCAAAATGAGCCTTGTAGGCCCCAGGCCGGAAAATCTTTATCGGGTGGACAAACATAAAGCACTTCAGGGATTAAGACTTGCAGTTAAACCTGGATTGACAGGCCTTGCCCAGGTAAAAAGTGTTTACGACCTGCATCCCAGACACAAAATCAAGTACGATTACTTATATATTCAAAGAAGATCCTTACTGTTGAATCTATACATCTTAATGAAAACTGTTCCTGTTGTATTTTCAAAAAAGGGCTGGTAAAGCTAAAGCACCTCGTAAATAACAATTTTCTTTTTCTTTTTCTTCTTACTCATCCACACCGAATATCTTTTTCGCACTTCTCTGTTGAAGGTTATATTGTCCTCTGCCTGCTTGCCATCTAAGAATTTTACTACGTATGTGGTATTGCCGGGGATTTTCTCTCCATCCATTCCCCTGCTTGACCTTTGTGCATAAAAGCCAATCCGTGAATCTGCCATTGCGATCAGATCTTTTTCGCTGGTATTTTCTTTCAGCCATTCCGCCGTTTCAATATAGCCTTGCTTTTCCCATCGCAGCGGTGTTATCCTGCCGAACTTAGCCGTACAAATACTAAAGCCTACTGCCACAAGTATAAAAAACCAGTGTTGTCTGTTTTTCCTTACGGCCAAACCGTTCTTAGAAGTCCTCTTACTTAGCCGGCGTGCAAGTATCTGCAGGCCAACCGGAATATAAAAAGCAGTAAACACAATGATAGGCATACAATGCCTTTTACTTATATAGCCATGATTGATATGCAGCAGCACCATCATTACCACATACAGAACTATCAAAGCAAATATAAAGAACCTTTCAGTAAGCAAAACTCTTCGTAGTTTTCGAAAGTGACAATAAAGACCGACCATCAGCGGGAGCAGAAAAAAGTACATAAGGTTATCACTGATTTCTTGGGCAAGCCTACCGAGAGCTTTTAGTACATCGGTTGGCATCCCAGAAGCTGTGTATACTGCTATGGTATTATCAAAGCCACTTTGCTCAAGCCCACTGGACTGCCACGGGGTGTTACAGCTTATGATACTTTTTAGTTTTGGTGGCAAAATTCTTCCTCTTACCTTCATATAAGGTGCTACTGGAATTGCAAATCCGATTAAGAGAATCAGAGTTGCGCAGACTGCCTTGAGCCTGCTTATGTTCGGCCTTGGAAAAAATAGGCTAATTAACAACCACAAGATTCCATATATTACTATCTGTGCGCATTCTGCCCGTATTGTATGCCCAAATCCTGCTGCCAACCCAGCGATTGCAAACATCCACCACTTCCCATATCTCACTCCATATATCAAAAAAGCCATCCCCGTCGCCAAAAATAAAATATGAGGCCACTCCCGAACAACATCACTTCCAAATTCGGCTGGATAAGGCAGCATAATCAAAATCAACAATCCCCAAAAGCTGCGCCGAGACCCAACCAGCAATTTCCCGATAAAATACAACGGTATCAACGACAACACTCTGCATAGTAAGCTCACACCTTGTGCTGAGCAGATCCAGGTTAGCACCGATAGGCTGTTACTGAACAAGCTAACAAATTTATGGGCTATAAAAATAAGAAACGGATACCCTGGAGGGTGTAACACTATAACACTGCTTGGATCACTCGAAAACTTCTGGGCCCGCTCAATATAATAAACCCCATCTTGGGCAATAAGAACGGTTGTGGCAATCAGATATACACCTATGCCAAGAGCAATTGCTAATAGAATTGTAATATGTATAAAATCGTGTTTCTCAACTAACCGAGTTGTGTCTTTATTAACAATCATTGAGACGTCCTATTCCTTTAACACGACTATCGAACTTACTTGTGGTCTACCCCCGTTCTTTGTACGAGCTGTTATGAGAGTATTTCACGTTTAATCTCCATGTCTCGAGGAAGGCCGAAGGTACCGGAGCCTTGCTCAAGACACATCACCGCGAACACTGCCGGGGCCATATAATCTCCCGACAAGTCGGGATTGTGCGGCCGGTAGTGATTCTAATCCATCCGCCGGCGTTCCGCAACATACCTTAGCTCGTCAACACTCAGGACCATCGTTATTTCCGATACAGCCTGGATACCCCTGACCGCAAACAGGTAACACAACAACTCAACAACATCTCCGCTGTGCCTCGCCGGCAGAACTAATACAGAGACGTTGGTCAAATGAAATAAGAGTATCCGTTACTGGTCCAAAGAACCGTCTCCCAGGATACCTTTAACGACTTCTGATGACATTACTTTGTTAACAAGTCGATGACATTTACTTACGGTTTTTTTTCGCAGAGTAAATTCCTGCGGGTTGACCACCTGTGTAGCGTGAGCGAGATGGTAAACAAATTGACCCATTATCGAGGACGGTAGCTCAACGGTCTTATAGCCGCGGTCAACGAGTTCAAAATAGAGCTTTTTACCCCCCGTCAAACCCTTGTCTCTGTCCATAAGGAACGAGAGTTGCTCCCGGCGTAAGATATCCGTCCGGTACAGGCAGCATATTGTGCGATTGTAATAGCGAAACTTACCGACAGGGTCCGGTTCTCGAAGGACTTTGCGCTTGAAGGTTCTCAAATCGGTTGCTTTTTTGAGCAGGATTCGCCATTTGGGTCTCAATTCGATTTTGCCGGAACCAACGCAGGCTATATTTTCATCATTGCCGAAATAGTTAATCAAATCTCTGAGCCAGTTGTCTTGCTGGACAAAGGTGTCTGAGTGCATCGAAACAAAAAATTCGGTATTACAGTTCTCCAAACCGAGGTCAAGACCAGCAGCGTGTGCATAACCACCGCCGGGCTCATCCGCTCCGGAGCGACGCTCGATTAGCCGAATCCAATTGAGAGATTTGAGATATTCCAAAGACTCATCTTGTGAATCATTATCGACAACGATGACCTCATACGGATATTTAGTAAACCTGCGTATGCTGCGCAGACA
>SDBU01001591.1_pt1 | contig 31923 bp, 26 predicted proteins | sample 2277071 | NCBI WGS metagenome assembly SDBU01 (sample SAMN10397929, study PRJNA504765) | marine sediment metagenome | isolation source: marine sediment core GS08_GC12, 126 cmbsf | place: Arctic Ocean: Gakkel Ridge, Loki's castle | collected 2008 | reverse complement strand
ACGCCACAATCGTCATTGCGAGGTCGCCTCAGGCGACCGCGGCAATCTCTAAGTGGCTGCCCCACAACAATCGGAGATTGCCGCGCTTCGCTCGCAATGACGGAATTATCGCTTTTTCAACAAGCTGCTAGAGGCATTGCATTCTATGACGTCAGATGTCCCCCTTCGACTTCGCTCACCACAAGGTCAAAGTATGTAACGCCAGCATCGCTGAGATGCTGCCCCACGAACTCTAATCCTACGCGGTTTCCATGCCCTCTCAGTTGACGACGCCCGATGGGTTTCGTATCATAACCGGCAAAGTAGTTCTCAGCCAAGCGGAGGAGTTATGACAAAGAAAAGAACGTTTGCGACCATTCTGATATTGCTACTGCTCGCCACCGGTCCGATCCAGGCGGAACTACCCTTCAGTCTGAAAGCTTCGCCTTTGTTGTGGTTCAATTCCGGGAGTGCCGACTACACCATCGAGGCGCTCACCTATGTTGTTTCGGAGGATTTACTCGATACCACGCTGGTAGGTATCCGAAGCAAGCTGGAGTTTCCCCTCGATGCGGCTCTGGTCGGCGTCGACCTTGAGGCGGCAAGCAAGAATGCCGCTGAGAAGGGTTGGACGATCAACTTGGGGGCCGTTATCAATATCACCGATCCGGACAAGATGATGGAGGACCATGATTGGTTCTTCGATCCTGATGGCAGCGAAAGCATCAAATGGAGTTGGACTGAATCAAGAGCGAAGCTCAGCTACCTTCTGTTGAAGCTCGAGGTTGCCAAAACGATTGCCAGCGGGAAGAAGTTGGACCTGTCACTTATGGCTGGATTTCACTATAACCACGTCGAATTGGATATGATCGGATACAGTGGTTGGCAGGTGAGTGTTAACAATGAGATCAAGGGTCAAGGCCCGGTGTTGTATTATCGGGCTACCTACAAGCTGCCTCAGGTTGGGGTAAGACTGAAGCTTGCGCCCTCCCGGCAGACATCGATGGAACTGCAATTGGCGGGGGGACGGTTGATGGCCTCCGATCTGGATGACCATTTGCTGCGCGGCAAAACGGCCGAAGCCTCGACCACCGGCTGGGCGTTTCTCGGCCATGTCAAGGGTCGCCTGATGCTGGCTCAAGAGGGTCCCATGCGGCCGTTCATATGCGGCCAGGCGGAATGGGTGATCCAGAAAGCATCCGGCTATCAGACTCAGCGATGGTACCGTGATGAACCCTACCAGGACCCTGTGACCGGTGAGGACAGGGTCGTGCGGGCCGGCACCGTCATCAGCGGTATCGATTATGAAACCACTGCCCGTCAGGTTTTCATCGGTGTGGGCTTCGGGCTGGCTTTCTGAGGTCGAGCCGCCTATAGCAGTAGGCCAGGAGCCCTGTGCTCCTGACTTTGACGTCAGGTTCCGAGGAACCTGACCTACAAAAACTCACGGCACACCCCAGACCTCATCCTGAGCATTCCCCCTAACGTCATCCTGAGCGGAGTCGAAGGGTGGCGTGGTCGACGGACATAAGGCCTACCGCTACGCGATATCGGATTTTGTTATTCTGCACTAAACAGTTTCGCGGTTGGTGCGTCCTGTGATCAGCCTGAGCAGAGCAGCCTCAGGGAGCGAAACGACTACAGACGGTGAGTGTGCACGGGTTGTCTCATCGCTGCCATATCCCCTCATGGATTTGACATAGCGAGGATTTCCGCTATATTGTGGGTATACTCGCTGGATGAGTGTTGTCGAACGCTGCAAAGTCGGAGGTGGAGAGATGAGGGTAGGCAAAGTAGTCGGACTGGTCACAACAATTTTTCAGTCGCTTGTGATCGTGAGTGCCGTAGTAGGGCGAGTCTCAGTTGAGACAAACCAATTCAAACAGGCCGAGATCGGATTAGCAGCAGGAGCGCCTGCGCACTGCATAGCCGCCCATCGTGCAGGCAAGTTGGGACTGGCGGTGACGAATAATGGCACGCTGGGTAGCGGATTCAGTAGCGCGCCACCCGTGGACTTTTTCACTGGTGAGGCCATTCGAAACTCCTGCGAATATCCCCGTGGGTCAAACCTAGAATATCTGTACGGCGCCACCCTGTGGATCGGAGCGGTGGTTGGAAACGACACGCTGGTATCGACCGGGGCCGACGGCTGGAGTTCGTCGGGTGCTGAGATGTTTCCTGACGAGGCACCGTTCGGATATATGATCAAGCGCTCGACACTTGATCCGGATAGTCCGCTTTACGATGGCGCTGTTTCCGAAGAAGACTACATCGCCGTATACATGGATACGCTCACGGACGGTGTCGACCCTGATTTTTTTGGCCGACCACACATGCCGTTGGACCTGGAAGTCACGCAGAGTTCCTATGCCTGGTCTTATCCCTGGACTGAGGATTTCGTCCTGATTGACTATCAGATCAAAAACATCGGAGTTGAGCTGCTGAGTCAGGTTTTTATCGGCTTCTACGTCGACGCCGACATCTGTTGGGATTGCGGCGGTACCGGCGGGTTTACAGATGACTTGAGTGGTTTCCTGACCGATTGGTCGACGACCTATGGGAATTGCGAATTTCTGGACACCATCAATGTTGCCTGGAGCGCCGACAATGACGGAGATCTGAACGGTGCGGTTCCGGTGCCGCACGTGACCGGGTTGGCTCCGTTGGGTGTACCTGCTGACGATGTGCAGTACAATTTCAATTGGTGGGTTAGCAGTAGCAATGCGTCGTTCGACTTTGGTCCGCGCCTGCGACCGACACCGGAAGACCCCTGGCGTGATTTCGGGACCGGTGGGCTCGGTACACCCGAAGGAGACGTCAACAAACACTATATAATGAGACATCGAGAATTCGATTACGATCAGGCCTACACGGCAACGATACAACCCAACGATACGCTCTGGCTGTATCCCAATCAGGACATCGCCGACGATATCGCCGATGGTTTCGATACTCGCTACCTATTATCCTTCGGACCTTTTGATATCGCACCTGGGCAGACGCTGCCGCTGACAATGGCCTACGTAGGTGGGGAGAATCTGCATACGGTCGAGGGCAATGCTCAGAACCTGCCCGATCAGCCGGATGTGTACTACAGCCACCTCGACTTCTCCGACCTGGCCATGAACACCAACTGGGCCAAATGGGTCTACGACAATCCCGGCGTTGACACCGATCAGGACGGCTACTTCGGCAAGTTCCACGTTTGCTGTGACGGCCCGGTATGCGATACGTTCTATTATGAAGGGGATGGCGTGCCGGATTTCGATGCAGTGCCGAATCCTGTTGATTACGACATGGTCTGGCTGGAACCGCGTGAGGAAGCGCTGTGGGTACGCTGGAATGGTCTTCATGCTGAAACGGCGGAGGATATTCTCACCGGGCAGGTCGACTTTGAAGGTTACCGAGCGTATCTGTCACCTGACGGTACGCCGGGGTCCTATGTCGAAGTAGAATCTTACGATATCGAGAATTACCTAAAGTACACGTTTAGCCATGCGCACGGCTGGGAACTCAGAGAATACCCGATGACCATCGAAGAGTTACGATGTCTCTACGGTGCCTCCTGCGACGACTTCAGCTTTGATCCAAATGATTACACCGAGGGCAGTCCGTATGTCCTGTCGGGATTCCCGGACTCTCTGTTCTACTTCGAGGCCTTTGGATTGAACAAGAGCCACTTCGGGATTAGTACTACAATCTTGAAGATGTATCCGGATCAGCCGTACCCGACCACGCTTGATCCCGGTTTGGCTCAGCCGGAGGAACTCACCGAAGACGGCTTCCTCGAGTACTTCGAGTACGAATTGACGATCGATGGGCTGCTGGCGGGTGAATGCTACCACGTTAATGTGACCAGAACCGACTACGGCGCTCCTCATTTCGGGATTCCGGGCGATGAATCTGATCTGTGCGAAGCTAGTCTGATGGGTTGTACGCCGGAAGGACCACCAGCCTATGACTACGGTGCCGGATGGAACTTAGTATCGTCGCCCGTTATCCCGGTGCCCGCGACCCAGGCAGCAGTCTTCGGCGATGACCTTGCCTGGTGGCAGTTGTACGGCTGGGATGGTTCCGGCTATTACAGTCCGACCGACGTGAGCGGCTGCGGCGTTGGCTACTGGCTCTTTCTGCCTGATGCGGCAAGCGTTGACTACGTGGGCGATGAGTGCGCCCCAGTTGGGAACATACGCTACTGCGACGATTACCCCGTGGCTGGCTGGCAAATGGTAGGAAGCGCCTTCAAGTCGGGCGTTCAGCTCAATGGCACAGTGTTTCAGGTCGGATCGGAAATGATCGATTACGATGAAGCCCTGGCTCGGGGATGGATCACAAATACAATGTATGGATGGGACGGATCGGACTACTATCCGACCTCGGTAGTCCCCCCTGGCCGCGGCTGCTGGTTCGCCACTTTGGTTGATGATCTCACGATCTGCTGGTATCGGGTTTTCAGCGTACCAGAACGGCCATCGGGCCGTGAAAATGAACTGTTTGCATTGTCGCTTGAGGGCACGATGCGGATCAGTTTGGACGGTACTGGTCAGACAGTCTATCTTGGCCTGGCCGATGATGCCGACGCCGGTTTCGACGCCCATTATGACTCTCCCTGCCCGCCAACGGCCCCCGGAGTGGCGAACAGCATATACCTGGCGTCGGATGAAAGTACCGACAACAGTCTACTGGGGCGACTTCGTACCGACGTTCGTGGGTTCGAGGATAAGGTAGTCTGGAAACTGGTCCTGACCGGAAACGCGGCCCATCAAGTCAATCTGGAGAACAGTTCGGCCCTCAGTGACCTCGGGTACCGCTTGAGTCTACACACCGCAGATGGCACGTTCCAGTGGCAACTCGGCTCGGATCAGACAGTGGATCTCCAGCCGGGCGAATACCGTATTGTGGCGAGTCGTGGCAGTCACAACGATGGGCTGATTCCTGAGGACTATTTCCTGTCGCCAAACTACCCGAATCCGTTCAATCCGGTGACCACGATTGCTTTCGGATTGCCGTCGGCCGGTCGGGTAAGGTTAGAGGTGTTCAATCTATTAGGACAAAAGGTCGTAGTCTTGCTTGATGAGCGGATGCCCGCCGGAGTACACGAGATCTCCTGGCACGGAGGTACCGATGACGGGGTAGAAGTATCGTCCGGAGTATACTTCTACAGACTGGAAACAGCGGGGTTCGGCCAAACCCGCAAAATGTTGTTGATTAAGTGAACAGGCCCTGATCACCATCCTATGGTGTTGCGACCAAATACTTTAGCGGTAGTAGTCGTTCGCCTCTTTGCCATAAGGAGCCTGACAAGGACGTAGTCGGCGGCCCTGAGGGCATGGATTACCCTTTATGCCTTGACAAAATCAAATGCTGTCCTATATTTACTGGCGAAGAGGCGCTTACTTACCCCTGGCAGGTAAACCTTTATCCTCTTCTTACTGTAGTTGGTCTAACATAGCTGGCTGTGCTGAAATACATTGGCAGTGACAATTCTGTCAGAGGGAAATGATTTGGCATCAGCCGAATACGGTTTCGATCAAGGCATGGAGAGTCCATTGGCGAAGGCGTCGATTGACTGCCGGCAGCTAGTTGCCCACGCGGGTTCAGCAATGTGCCCTGTTTGGGCCATGTACAATGAGAGCCGCCGACTCCGGGCAAACGAAGGTGTGGAAGGGTCAGATTCAGCGGTGACGGTGAATCAGCTCGGGAGGCGTGAGTGTTCGTCGAGGTTGACAAATCGGGAAATCGGCCGTCATGGCCGTTTTAGTGTTTTGAAATCAAAGGTTAAAGTTCAACAACTTATTCAATGGAGGTTTTACGAATGAAGCTACGCTTTTTCGTTCTCCTAACAATCATGGTCCTGGGTGGCTATGGTATGACCAGCGCTCAGTCGATATCGCTGGACCACACCGACGGCCTGATTGATGCCACCCACCTGGACACTGGCGTTCCGGTGACGTTTTATATTCGCGTCACCGGTGATGACACCTCGCACGCCGGGATTACCAACGCTTTCCGCGTTTATTCCGATGACGGCGCTACATGGGATACTACCGTGGGCGCTTGGACCGGCACGCTGGGCCCGGACCAGTTTGACGGCGGTATGTTTATAAAAAAGTTCAGTATTACCGGCTCCGGAGCCGATACTGTTGGCTTTGGCGCCTTTCGCTTCTTTGAATCTGGACTGGTGGCGGGCTTTGATGATGTGGCAATCACGCTCGACATCGGTCCGATTGCCCAATCTGAGATAGGGAAGACCATCTGTCTCGATTCCACATTCTATCCGCCCTCCGGTGTGTGGAAATGGGCCGTCCGTGATGTTTTTCCGGACTGGTCTGGTCCCCACTGCTTTACCGTCGGCCCACCGCCCGCGTGTGAAGTTGTCGTAACCGCACCGGCCGGGGGCGAGACCTGGGAGAGCGGTACTCTCCAGACAATCACCTACCAAACGACCAACTGCGAGAACTGCGATAATATCGACATCTCCTACTCTGTGGACGGTGGCGCTTTTACTGCGATATCTACCGGTTCAACCAACACCGGTACTTTCAGTTGGACGGTGCCTGAGGTCGAATCAAGCAACGTAATTGTGCGGGTCTGCTGTGCCGGCTCGCTGTCACACTGCGGGGGGAGCGGCGTTTTCTCTATTGTAGCACCGGCACTGCCCGAGATCGTCTCGGTTGATCCGAACAGCGCTGCTCAGTGCGATGAGGGTCTGGTCGTAACAATCACTGGCGCTAACACCGATTGGCAGGGTAGCCAGGGCTCGGAAGTGGTTTACCTGCAGCACTCAAGCGGCGCACCCATCATCATGGGTTCAAGCGTTAGCGTGACGAGCCCGACATCGGTTCAGGCGACCTTTAACTTCGCCTACGACATAGCGACCGGTCTCTATGACGTAACGGTGGATGCGAGTCTTTCCGGACCCGTCACTCTCGAAGACGGCTTCACGGTCAACGCCGCTGCGGCGTCGAACATTGTCGTGTCGCCAGCGGATCTTAACTTTGACGCCGAGGTCTGTGATCCGGATCTGGACGATCAGAGCTTCACGATTACATCGGAAATCTGTCGCCATAGTTTCAACCTCAGCATCGATGTCGGCTGGGTCGGTGTCAGTGTGATGGGCGGTACCACGCCGGCAGAAGTCATCGTGTCGGTCGACACGACCGGTCTCGGCGCGGGTACGCATATCGGCACAATCACAGTGACCGCTCCCGGCGCGCTCAACTCGCCGCAGACGGTGTCGGTAACCTTAGTGGTTCCCGAGACACCGGCGCCGGGTGGTCTGGAAATGAATGCCAGGATACTGGCCATGTCCGCCAGCGGTTGGCAGGATGGTCAGACCGTCTTTGGTACTGGCAACGCGGCCACCGACTGCTACGATGCCGGTATCGATGAATTCGAACCGCCGGCGCCTCCGGGCAGCTTCGTGCGCGCCTACTTCAATCATCCCGAATGGGGTGAACTGCAGAATGAGTTCAATAGCGATATCCGTTCGACCTTCAGCACTCTCTGCAAAGATTATGTGCTGACGGTGCAGACGAATGTAGCTGAAGAGATCACGCTGAGTATTCCCGCGATAGTCAATCCGGGTTGCTACAAGATATCGCTGCTCAACCCGGACGGCAGCACTGTGCTGGTTGATAACTTCGAAACTGACAGCTTCACTTTCCTGGGCAGCGCAACCCACGTCTTCCGTATTCGCGTCTGTGCTGGCGGTGGCGGAATCTCCCCGACCATCACCTGTCCGGAGGCACCAATTGATGAGTTCATTTGCGCTCCGGGTCCGGTCTGCATTGATCTCCCGATCGCCGATGCCACGACTGTCTTAGTGGAAGGTGCGACCTGGGAAGCCGGACGGCTTTGTTTTGATGCGACCGCGGCGGGACTCTACAGCTTCGATGTTACAGCTGAGAATCCCTGCGGCAGTGACTTCTGCAGGGTTGAGATCAATGTCACCGTCGGCGAAGAACCTGTCATTGACTGCCCGCAGACCGAATTGGCTGCCGAACGCTGCGGCCCCGGCCAGGTATGTGTCCCGCTGGCTATCACCGGTGCTGAAACGGTGACGGTCGAAGGTGCCACTTGGGCTGACGGTCAGCTTTGCTTCGATGCCCCCACCAGCGACGCCTACGGCTTCCAGGTCATCGCCGTCAACGACTGCGGTGAGGACACCTGCGACGTGTTGGTCAATGTAACTATCAACGATGTCCCGGTCATCGATTGTCCGCAGGAACCGATCGCTGTCATGATCGCTCCCGGCGAGACATGCGTGCCTCTGGCCATCACCGGTGCCACCAGTGTGACGGTTGAGTCCGGCGACTGGACCGCCTCCTGGGCCGAAGGCCAGTTCTGCTTTGATGCCAGTGTGCTCGGAGAGTTCGGCGCTACCATCACCGCGACTAACGACTGCGGTGAAGTAACCTGTCCGGTTACCATCATAGTACAGGACTGCCCGCTGCCGGTGGTTGACTGCCCGGCTGAGCCGATACCTTTTGACGCTTGCCAACTCGAAGGTGTTCATTTTCTGTTCCCGGTCGCGGTGACCGGAGCCACGGAGGTAACCGTGACGGGCGGTGCTACCTGGACTGACAACACCGTTTCCTTTATGCCGGACACCTTCGGCACATACGAGTTCACCCTGACCGCTACCAACGAGTGCGGTTCGGTGGAATGCGCAATCGTAGCCAACGTGATAGAGATCCCGGCGGTGGTTATTGAGTGCCCGGCTGAACCGCTCCAGTATATTTTCTGCGGTCCCCTGCAAGTGTGTCACACTATTAATATCAGCAACGCCGACGAAGTATCGGTATCAGGTGGAGCCACATGGGTCGAGGGCGAGTTCTGCTTCAACGCGGACACCGCCGGCTCCTACGTATTTGAAATCGTGGCAACCAACCAGTGCGGCGCTGATACCTGTTTCTATGAGGCAGGTGTTGGCTTCCACTATGATCCCACGGCCTGCTTCACCGCCGATCCTACCGAAGGTCCGGTGCCGCTCAATGTCACATTCTCCAACTGCTCGGATATCGACACCGATAATGCGACCTATTTGTGGGATTTCAATGACGGCACTACTTCCACCGAGATGAACCCGGTCCACACTTTCGAGCAGATCGGCTGCTACGACGTCAGCCTGACCGTTACCGACAACTGTGGTCGGACTTCAACGGCCATGCAGACCATCTGCGTTCTCGATGATCAGGTGGTGATCCCGACCGATCGCTGGATCAACATCTACTGCCCGGAGCCGATGCTTGAAGGCATTCCGCTGTCGCCTGGTGACTACATTACCGCTTATGACCCCGACGGCGTACTGTGCGGTATGGGCGAGGTTCAGCCCGATGGCTCCTACGGCATGATTCTGATCTATGCCGACGACATCTACACCGCTGATGTCGATGAAGGCGCCGAAGTTGGCGACCTGATTTCGATCCGCATCAACGGTGTCCCGGTCGCTACCGATCCTACGATCATCTGGACTGAGAACGGCGCGGTCTTCATGGTATGTAATTTCACTGCCGAAACCTGCATGACCTTCGACCTCGATGCCGGCTGGCACCTGATTTCCTGGAACGTCGCCTACTCCGGTGACATCCTCGAGTTGATTGGCGACTTCGCCGAGTGTGTCGATGTGGTCCTGAGCTTCGATCGCGGCGGTCTGACCTATGACCCGACCCTGCCTGAGTTCTCAACGCTCAATTCTGTTGACTTCTATCACGGTTACTGGCTCCGCCTGAGTTGCCCGGTAACGTTTGATATTTGCGGCGGCATCATCAGTCCGAATGACTATATCAACATCTACTCCGGCTGGAACCTGGTCAGCTACTGGCCTGATGACATCCTGCCGGTAGAGGATGCTCTGGCTTCGCTGCTGGCCGATGACAATCTGTTGGTTGCCTATGGCTACGACGGTGGCGCCAGCGATTACATCCCCGGCGACCCGATGCATCAGTCGCTCACTGATCTGGCTCCGGGCTTCGGCTACTGGGTCAAGACCAGGTGGGACGCCATGCTGACCTATCCCGGCTTTGTTATGCCGCCGGTCGCCGCACCGCGTGCGGACAACCAGCGTTCACTGGTAGCTTCCTCGGGCGTGACACCGTCACGCAGTTGGATGTCGATCTACGGTTCTGATCTCGAGATCGATGGTCAGCCGGTGCGTTCCGGTGCAACCGTTGAAGTCCTTACTCACGACGGTGTGGTTTGCGGCAGTGGCGTCTACAACGACGGTATCCTCAAGTTCACCTCCGTGTACGGCTACGATGCTGAGAACGACAGCTATCCGAAGAACGGCGACCGTCTTGAATTGCGCATCGACGGCCAGCCGGTTGCCTCCGAGTTGACATACGCGGGCAACGGTTCGCGCATCAGCTTGGGCAGCCTCTCGGCTTCCGACCTGCTGCCGAACAGCTACAGCATGTCCCAGAACTATCCGAACCCGTTCAACCCGTCCACCACGATCAGCTTCAACCTGCCGAACACCGGTCAGGTCCAATTGTCGATCTACAACGTACTCGGACAGAAAGTGACCACTCTTGTCAATGGTCAGTACACTGCCGGTACCCATGAAGTGACGTGGAACGGTACTGACGATAGCGGTAGCCCGGTTGGTTCCGGAATCTACTTCTACCGGATCACATCGTCTGATTTCGATCAGACCAAGAAGATGATCCTGATGAAGTAAACTGCAAGAAGTCAGGAGCACAGGGCTCCTGACCTACAAGACTGATACAGGGACAGGTCTTCGCGACCTGTCCCTTTTTTCTTTGCCCTGTTATTGTGTGGAGGGTGACGGTGTGGCCCGGACGTTCGTCCGGGTTTCACTCGCCTGGGACACACAACGTTCCGTGCCCGGCAGGTGTCGAAACCCGCCTTCGGCGGCCCTTCGGGCCAGGGGTTTCGACCTACGTTCTCGGTCAGGCTGCACGATTCGGGGATGGAGTCGGGCGACCCCGCCCGACTCCTGCCTTCCAACGCGCTGGCCGTCAGGCGAGTCGCCTAACAGCACCCTCATACGCCGCCCACGATACCCACAGCAAGCTGATGGGCCACCCGAGATGGATTCCCGCGTGCGCGGGAATGACAGAGTGGCCCTTCGACTCCGCTCAGGGTGAGGTTGGTGGCGTGAGAAAGCGATTTATCGCCGCGTAGCGCATGAGACCCATTTATGGGCTCGCCTGCGTGCACAATTGCTTTGACAACACCGGGGGATGTGGTATATTTCGCCGTGCAGAAAATTTGGGACATTATCGACCTTCGCCATATAGCAATAGCTACGGCATACTTAGCACTCGACTATCAGGTGGCATGGGCGCAGGAAACTGCGGACGGTGTTTTCCACTTTGACCGCATCAATGCCCTCATCCTGGTCTCTGTGTTCTGTGCTGCGATACTTCTGTACACCCACTGGGCACGACAGGGCAAACCGCTCTTTTTGCGCAAGATACCTGGACTCGATGCGGTGGAAGAAGCAGTTGGCCGAGCCACCGAGATGGGTCGTCCGGTGCTGTTCATCCCCGGTATTGCCGAACTCGATGAAATCGAAACCATCGCCGGCATTTCCATCCTGGGCCGCGTGGCCAAGATAACCGCGCAGTACGAAACACCGTTGATGGTCCCTGTGCGCTACCCTCTGGTGCTGGCCGCCGGTCAGGAAGTGGTGGAGCAAGCCTATATTGAGATGGGGAAGAAGGACATCTACGACAAGGACACCGTGCGCTATGTCGCCGGTGAGCAGTTTGCCTTCACCGCCAACGTCGCCGGTTACATGATGCGCGAGCGCCCCGCCACCAATATCTACATGGGCGCCTTTTTCGCCGAGTCGTTGCTTCTGGCCGAAACCGGCAACGCGGCCGGCTCGATTCAAATTGCCGGTACGGCGCGACCGGAGCAGTTGCCGTTTTTCATCGCCGCCTGCGATTACACATTGATGGGCGAAGAACTGTACGCGGCGTCGGCATATCTTTCGCACGAGCCGGTCATGCTTGGTGGCTTGAAGGGTCAGGATTTCGTCAAAATGTTGATCATAATCGGCATCATCATTGGAGTGATACTGGTCTCATTGGGGTACGGCGACTTTTATTTGGATTGGTTTGAGGCCGTTTAGAACGGCAGGAATCCGTTAAGTTATGAAAACAACAATCCCGGTAGCAGTCGCGTTTCTGGCCGGTATGGCTCTTGTGGTGTCTTTCTTTTTTCACCAAGGGACGTTCATCGGCGACATTTCGCAGGAGTTGAAGATATGGCTCACCATTGTCGGCGGCTTCACTCTGTTGTTGGGCGTAGTATCGATCACTCGTGTCAACTGGGCGGCGGTCAAAAAGCGCAAGGAGGGCTGGGGATACAAAATTCTTACGCTGATTTCGATCTTCGCCATGGCCATCCCCTCGGTTCTGCCGGTTTCCTGGTCGACTTTATTCGGGCGGGCTGAGGGCTCCATCTACGACTGGCTTTTCATCTATCTTGACTCACCCATGATGGCCACCATGTTCGCCACCCTGGCTTTCTACATAGCTTCCGCCGCCTATCGCGCCTTCCGGGCCAGAACCGCCGAGTCAACTATTCTGTTGTTGACGGCCACGGTTGTCATGCTGTGGCGGGTACCGATGGGTGAGGCCTTTCTCAACCTGTTTCCCGGTGACATCCCGAGCTTCCTCAATACCTATATTATGAACGGCGCCAATCTCGCGGTGCAACGCGGAATTATTATCGGCGCTGCTCTGGGAGCCTCCTCGATGTCGCTGCGCATCATTCTGGGTATCGAGAGAACCTACATGGGGAAGGGGTGATGGCGTGAGTTTCTGGGAACGCATGGAGAAGATAGATCGCCGCTGGGTTTACCTGATGGTGGCGATTGCGGTAGTTATCCCGTTTATCATCCCGGCAGAATTCCCGATCAGCATCACTCCCGAGGCCCAGATGCTCTATGACGCCGTCGAGGCGCTGCCCGATTCCTGCACGGTCATGGTGGTGTTTGACTATTATCCGTCAACTATTGCTGAGTGCGAGCCGATGACACGAAGCGCCTTGCATCATTTTTGGCGCAAGAACTGCAAGGTCATTACGCTGTCCAATATCCCCCTGGGCGGGCCGTCGATGGCCGAGACGGTGACACGCGAAATCGCCCCGGAGTATGGCAAGGTGTATGGCGAAGATTTCGTGAACCTTGGCTACAAGGCCAACTATGTGGCCGTACTTTCGGGGATGGGCACCTCCATTGAGTCGATTTTTCCCACCGACAACAGCGGCACACGGCTGTCCGAGTTGCCGATGATGGACTCGGTAGTGAACTACGAGCAAATATCCTTCATCTTTGAGGTGGCTGACAACGCTACGGCCGACTACTGGGTGTCGATCGTTAACGCCCAGTTCGGTGTCCCCATGGGATGCGGCACTACCGCGGTAAGTGCTCCGAAATACTACGCCTTCGTCGGCGCCGGTCAGTTTGTCGGATTGTTGGGGGGCATGAAAGGCGCGGCCGAGTACGAAATCTTAGTCGGCAAAGAGGGCAAGGCGGTGGTCGGAATGGGAGCTCAGTCGCTGGTGCACTTGCTCATTATTGCCCTGGTGATCCTGGGCAACCTTAGTTTCTTCGTCCTCCGCAAGCAAAAAAGGAGACGCGCCTGATGAACGGCTGGGAGATATTCCAGATTTGGGTGATCGCCTTCTTCACGCTGTCTTTGTTCAGCTTCATGTACAAGGACAATCCATTTTACAAGGTGGCCGAGCATATTTTTGCCGGCCTGTCGGCGGGATACTATGTCGGTCTGATCTGGGATACGGTTATTATCACCCAGCTCTGGGATCCGATGATCGGCGGCAAGTGGCTCCTGATTATCCCCGGCATATTGGGCTTTCTGATGTTCGCCCGGTTTTCCGCCAAGTACTCATGGGTCTCGCGGACCTCACTGGCGTTCGTCATGGGTGTGACGGCAGGTATCTTTCTTATCTCGCAGCTTCACGGTCTGGTGTTGCCTCACATGAAGGCGACTATGCAGTCCCTGGGTGGTGGCGGCGGATTCGGGGCAGCAGTGCTGGCCATTATTGTTGTGGTCGGTGTCATCGCTACTCTGATTTATTTCTATTTTTCCAAAGAGCACACCGGCGCTCTGGGTGTCACGGCCAAAGTTGGTATATGGTTTATCATGATCTCGTTCGGCGCGCATTTCGGATATACGGTGATGGGACGCGTATCGTTGTTGATTGGTCGGGTGCAGTTCCTGGCTGAGGATTGGATAGGATCTTTCACGTATTTGTTCTAACGATGATGTACTTGTATCGAATTTCATGGAGGGTTCGGTGGTGACAAATTTAGCTAAATCTTGGGTGACAGCTTTCCTGTGCATGATAGGAATGTGTTTGCTGATCGGGTGCGGTGCGGAGGAAGAGGCCGCAGTCTACGATACAGCAGCCAACCCGCATGGCTTTCCAACCCCTGCGTGTGATATGCTGGATGCTATCGAGGCCGGGCGGCTGGCCACCTACGATGTCATCACTGAGGCCTTCGGGCGACTGTATTTGGAGAATCAGGAGTTACTGGAAAACCGACACTGGCAGGAAGTCATCAAACAGCTCGGTCGCAAGTTCCACAGCAAGGCGGATAAGCTCTCTGGGCAGGGCGTGCCTTCCTACTCTCAAGCGGCCGGCTTTTACATTCTGGCGGCCTTTGCCAATCCGAACGATGCCAAGCTTTCCAAGAAAGCGCAACTCTTCACCGCCTGGAAAGAGACGGTGGAGAAGATAGATTACAACTATGTGCCATTGCCGACCAGTGATGAGTTAACTGATCGCCTCGATTTCCTACGCTGCTTTGTATTGGGTGATTCCCTTCAGCGCCGGTTCGCTGAAGAGTACCTGGTGCATCAACTTCTGGATTCGGTGGCAGCTCTACAGGCTACGGCGGACCATTCTCTATTGTCCCACGCCGATGAAGCGCTACTGGCATACTTGGGAATGACTGACAGCACGTCCTTTGGACCACTCACCAAGCGGGATATTCCGCCGGTTTACTTGTTGGCCCAGCGCCTGGTGGCAATTGGACCGCAGCGTATTCGTGCCGAGCTGTACTTCACAGCGGTGGATGCGGTTTCTGAGAATTTTCGTGTGGCCCTGGCGGTCGACTCAGTTTCCGGGAGTGCGTCGGATCAACCCGGTGCCAATCCTGTCTATCGACACTTCGACCCGATTCACCCCACCAGTAATTGGTCTCCCGGTCAAGTCCAAGTGGCTGCAACAGTTCTCGCTTTTGACGATACGACGGCGTGGATGAGATTCACCTTCAGCCGCGCAAGCAAGGACGATTCCGGATCAGTGACCAACAAACTTGTCCGTTCACCGCTTACAGCAAAGCAGCCGACGCCGGTCGAACGACTGAGCGAACGCTGAGTCAGGTGTAGTGCGCGCCAACTCCGTTTTATGCTTGTCAATGTCCGTGTGGTAGCCTACCATTGGCTTTCTGAGGTGACATGACTATGAAAGTTATCATTCCGGTAGCAGGAGTCGGCCAGAGGCTGAAACCTCACACCGCTACAACACCAAAGCCGCTTTTGGAAGTCGGCGGGCAACCTATCCTGGACCACGTCGTGAAGCCACTGGATGGCCTGGAAGTCGACGAGGTTGTGTTTGTTATCGGCCATCTGGGTGAACAGATCCGTAGTTATGTTCAGAACAACTACTCGTTCAAAGTGCGGTTCGTCGAACAGGATCAACTCTTGGGTCTGGGCTACGCTATCACAGCAGCCATGCAGGAGATCGACAGCGGTCCGGTGCTGATTCTGCTGGGGGATACTATTGTCGATTGCGACATGCAGAAGTTTGTGAACGCCGGCGACTGCGTGCTGGGGGTCCACGAAGTTTCGGATCCCGAGCGATTCGGTATTGTCGAGTTGTCTGATGGATACGTAACATCTTTGGAAGAAAAACCGGAAAAACCCAAAACCAACCTCGCTCTGATCGGGTTGTATTATTTCAAAGATGCCGCCGGGCTGAAAAAAGAACTCCATCGTCTCGTTGCATCTGGTCGAACTACTGGCGGCGAGATTCAACTGACGGATGCCCTGGTGGCTATGCTGGCCGGCGATTCCAGGTTTATCGCCTACGACACCGGGCAATGGTTCGATTGTGGAACAAAAGAGACTCTGCTGGCCACCAACCGATTCCTGTTGGAAAAGATGGACTCCGCAGGTCCGGTGGATCGATGTATACTGATTCCACCGGTCCATCTGGACGCGACGACGGTGATTACTGACTCGGTGGTTGGACCGTATGTATCGATCGGCGCTGGGGCGAGCGTGAGCCGTTGTGTTATCAGCAACTCCATCATTGGGCGCGGCTGTGAGGTTGAAAACGTAGCTATAAAGAACTCGCTGCTGGGACCGAAAGCAGTAGTAAGGAACAGATCAGGGGTTCTGAATATAGGTGAACACTCGGAGGTCGAGGGCGGCTGAGGCGGGAGGCACCGGTCGACCGCATCGCCATAACACACTATGGCAAGGAGTATGAAGTATGGCAGGGAATTTCCTGTTTACATCTGAATCGGTCACGGAAGGTCATCCCGACAAACTCTGTGATCGCATATCCGATTCGGTTCTTGACGAAGTCCTCAGACAGGATCGGCATGGCCGCGTGGCTTGCGAAACATTCGTCACCACCGGTCTGGTCATCGTCGGCGGCGAGATCACCACGACAGCCTATGTCGACATTCACAACCTGGTTCGAGATACCATCCGTGAAATCGGTTACACCGACAGTAATTACGGTTTTGCTTATGATTCATGCGCTATCCTGAACGCTATCGGCAGCCAGTCGTCTGATATCGCCCAGGGTGTCGACACCGGCGGCGCCGGTGACCAGGGGTTGATGGCCGGGTACGCCTGTCGTGAGACGAAGGAGTTGATGCCGATGCCGATCATGCTGGCCCATAAACTGGCCATGCGGTTGGCCGTCGTGCGCAAGAAGAACCTTCTGCCGTATCTTGGTCCCGACGGTAAGTCGCAGGTGACGGTTGAGTACCGTAATGGCAAGCCGTATCGGGCCGACGCCATCGTCGTCTCCACTCAGCATACGGAGGAGATACTGAACCGAAGCGGTCAGAAGATCACCCGCAAGGCGACTGACGAGATAATCGACAAGGTAATTCTGCCCGTCGTGCCCAAGCGGATGATCGATAACAAAACGAAGTTCTATGTCAATCCGACGGGTAAGTTCGTTATCGGCGGTCCCCAATCCGACACCGGCATGACCGGCCGCAAGATCATTGTCGATACCTATGGCGGTATGGCCAGTCACGGCGGCGGGGCCTTCTCCGGTAAGGACCCGACCAAGGTCGACCGCTCCGCCAGTTACATGGCCCGTTATATCGCCAAAAACGTGGTGGCCAGCGGTCTGGCTGAGAAGTGTACGCTCCAGTTGGCCTACGCTATCGGAGTGGCCGAACCGGTATCGATGATGGTCTTTACCGACGAGACCTGCAAGGTTCCGGATGCTCGCATCGTCGAGTTGATCCGCAAGCATTTCGACCTGACGCCGAGAGAAATCATCAAGAGCCTGAAGCTGCTGAGGCCGATATATGCCAAGACCAGCGCTTATGGCCACTTTGGACGAAACGACAGAGAGTTCACCTGGGAAAAAACTGATAAGGCCAAAAAACTGGCCAAGGACGCATAAGCTATGGCAGTGAAGAACGACATCCAGAACATTTCTTTAGCTAAAGAAGGCAAGAAGAAAATCGAATGGGCCGAACGTAACATGCCGGTGTTGCGTTCTATCAGAGAACGGTTCTCCAAAGAGAAACCGCTTCGCGGCATAGACGTAGCCTGCTGTCTCCATGTTACTACCGAGACGGCCAACCTGATGCGCACACTCAAAGCCGGCGGCGCCAATGCCGCACTTTGCGCCTCCAATCCATTGTCGACGCAGGACGATGCGGCTGCCGCACTGGTGAAGGAGTACGGTATTTCCGTATTTGCCATCAACGGCGAGGACAACAAAACCTACTACAAGCACATTCACCAGGCGCTGGATTTCAAGCCGCACATTACCATGGACGACGGCGCCGATCTGGTGTCGACATTGCACCAGGATCGCCAGGAACTCATTGATAACGTCCTGGCCGGCACCGAAGAAACAACAACCGGCGTCATCCGACTGCGGGCGATGGCTGCCGACCAGGCGCTGAAGTTTGCCGTGATTGCCGTCAACGACAGCAAGACCAAACACTTCTTCGACAATCGGTACGGCACCGGTCAATCGACCGTTGACGGTATTCTGCGCGCTACCAACATGCTGCTGGCCGGTTCTACCGTGGTGGTGTCCGGCTACGGCTGGTGCGGGCGCGGCCTGGCTGTTCGCATGAAGGGGATGGGCGCCAACGTGATCGTTACCGAAGTCGATCCGGTCAAGGGCATCGAGGCGGCCATGGATGGTTTCACTGTCATGCCGATAGCCAAAGCGGCGTCGAAGGGGGATCTGTTTGTAACGCTGACGGGTGATATCCATGTGATCCGTCTGGAACACTTCAAGAAGATGAAAGACGGTGCTATCGTCTGCAACTCCGGGCATTTCGACTGTGAACTCGACCTCCCGGCCTTGCGCAAGGCGGCGAAGAAACGGCGCATGATCCGACCCAACGTTGAAGAGTTCGTTCTTGGCGGCAAACGGATCAACATTCTGGCCGAGGGACGACTGGTGAATCTGTCGGCCGCTGAGGGTCATCCGGCCATGGTTATGGACATGTCATTTGCCAACCAGGCGCTGGCGGCCGAGTACGTGGTGAAGAATCACAAGAAATTCAAGCGACAGGTGTACACACTCCCGGACAAGATCGACGCCACCATCGCTGCGCTTAAGTTAAGATCGATGGGTATCAGTATCGACAAGCTCACCGCCGAGCAGAGGAAGTACCTTGCTTCGTGGGAGATGGGGACGTAGGGGTTCAAGGTACGCCGCGAAGATGGCGATATAGAGGGACACAGTGGCTATTGCGTTCTCAGGATCGAAGCAGTATATTCAGGTGTAGAAAGGAATGGTATGAAGCCACCGAATCTCAACTTACGGCGTCAAAAATGCTCTATGTTCGAAGTTACTACTCACCTGAAGTTAGAAAGGAGCATTCATCTAGAACTAGTCGACCGTCGCCTGATCTCGGTTGAGGATGATACACCAGGTGCTGTGTATTTGAAAAGTTACAGCATGCAGAAATCCCCTCATGGATGTGTGTTTCACGGGCTTGTAGATATTCCTAAGAAGAAGCACGAAACTGTAGACTATGAGTTGCACTTAGAGTACCGAACGGGCACGCCGCACAGCGCGTGGAGTGATCTCAATACGAGACAGTTGAACCAACTATTCAGGTCCCTCCAGAAGTCAGCAACCGAGGTAGAATCAAATGTGCGAGCCTATTTCCAGTTCCCGCTTGAAACGCATCAGCCCAGATTGCAGTTGCCTATGACTCTTCAAGGGGACAAGGAAGGGAAGACCGTTATAATGACTGGCTGCGAACTGCAGGTTCAGTCAGGTAATCAGAGATACACGCAGTTCCTTGGAGTTGGCAAGACCTACGTTAGGTGTGGAATTACGTCCTTGAGGTTGGATGATCCGTTTACGGCCGAATCCGTCAGAGCCAAGTTTCAGGAGTGCATCGGCATAACTCGAGAACTCGTTAATCCTATCAAAGGCCGGGGTAAGCGATGAACCAAGCGCATAGATGGCGAGAGCACATCCCGCAAGACATGCTTGACAGCCCGGTGGTGGGGCATGTCTATGAGTTTCCGGTACAATCCATTGTTTCATGGGTATCACCGACTACAACTCCATCGCAACCTGTCGAAAAATGGGTGAGTCAACTCGACAAAGTCGTTCAGCAGTTCGCCGAAGCCCTTGCTCGGAAGCATCGCTCCATGGAAACTAGAGTCGCAGCACTTGAAAAGGAATTGGGTTCATTGAAAGCTCAGTTTCGCTTGGAAGAGGAGTTTGACAAAGCACTTGCGGCAGAGATTGACGCAATCGGAGACGGTCCTAAGGAGGAAGCTACTCCTGATTTACACGATTTGCTACCTAGCGGAGAAGAACTCAAACGTCTACTTGAAGAATATGATCGATGAGTTATCCGGCCTTTCCCAAGACGGTCTATCTCGAGACTTCCTATTTTGTCCGGCTGTTGCAATCTGCTCGGGGGGACAATCATTCTGATTGTAGGAAGTGTAGATTGCTCTATGAGCATTTGGCCGAGAACAAAGTGAGGATGGTGGGTTCGCTTTTCACGCTGGAGGAGACCATTTTCATATTGTTCTTCTTCCGAGTCCTTCGGTCGGAGGCCAAGAGGCTGAATTACCAGGACATAAAGGAATTTCGCAAAAGGAATCCAAGAAAATTCAATGAGTTCTATGCTTCAGAAAGAAGGATCGTCCCTTGGATTGCCAAAGAGGCACGTGCTTTAGGCGTCTCCTTCGATCACCCTAAATACTCCAACCCAAGTCTTGATGCCACAGTGCGTATCAGGGACTATGCTACGAAGTTGCTCCACGAGTATAGTGTTCTGGATAGCAAAGATGCGTTCCACGTTGCATTGGCGAGATGTATGAACATTGACATGCTTGTTGCTTGTGACAGGGATTTTTCGAGCGTAACAGAGATAGGGTTCTTCAATCCACTAGCTTGAGCCCGGCTTCCGCGCCTTGAGAGAAAACATCAACGGATACATAGGCGGGCCGTCGGGGGGATACCAGTAGCCGTCCTTTTCGTACCAGTCAGCCTGGATCGGATAGTAGCCCTTGTCGTATTCGCCCAGATGCTCAATGGTCAACCCGGCGCTGATGAGAGCATTCACAATTTGCGACAGCGGGTGTTGGAACTCCACGCGTTCGGTTTCGATGATGTGCTCACGATCACAGTAGTCCGGCTCGCCGGTGTAACGGATAGGCTCCTTGTGCAGATACGAATTGGGCGGTTCCTCCCAGAGGCAGATGATCGGATGGTCGTCTACGATGAAGAAGAGACCGTCCGGCTTCAGATAGTGCGCCACCACCCGCGCCCATTTGTCCATGTCCGAAATCCAGCAGTGGGTCCCGTGGGACTGGAACACGATTTCAAACTGTTGATCAATGACACCGATAAGGTCAAGCACGTCACTACGTACGAAGGTGGCATCAAGTCGCGCCAGTTTCTTGAGTTCATCGGCCCGTGCGATCGATCGGTCCGAGATATCGACCCCCGTGACGACAGCGCCGCGCCGTGCCCAGGAAAGAGTGTCCATGCCGAACTGGCACATCAGGTGCAACAACGACCTGCCGTGGACATCACCCACCGCATCAAGCTCGATTGACTTCAGTGAACACCGGCCGCCCAGGAACTCCTTGCGTTTCTGATCCGGATGATTCCAGTGTACTTCGACCATCTCGTTCCAGGCGGTGCGGTTCTTCTCGTGGTCACTGTTCGGCATCACTTCTTCGCTTTCCACATAGAGATGAGACCAACAAGGAAGAACAATCCGTTGACTCCCCACACCGCAAGCTCCGGAGGTACCTTCTCGTTGTAACCGGCTGACTGCAGGCTGCGAAACATTACGAAGTATACGAGGGAGATCACGGTACCGAGCGCGAACGACACGGCGATGCCACCGCGCCGCGAGTTTGAGGCGAAGGGTATGCATATCAGCACGACGATACACGACGACAGGGGAAAGGCGAGTTTCAAATCGAGATCTATCGATTCCCGCACGTGAGGCCCCCCGGTGCGTTTCATCAACTCGATGTATCGCGCCAATTCGTCGTAGCCCATGTCCTCCGGTTTGCCGATGCGTTTGGAGAAATCTTGCGGGACTTCCAGGATATCCGGGAGTCCCAGAACTGCAAATTCTCGAAAGGTCTCGCCGCTACTGTCAAACGTTCGCACCACGCCGTCGGTTGCCATCCACTTGTAGTCTATGTATTCGATGCGAGCGGCCGTTATGATTTCGCTGAGACGGTTTCTCTCAGCCCGGTAGACCTTAAGATCGGTTCCTTCCTGACGTTGAACATTGAAACTGCCGATGGTGTAGAAGTGTCCCTTGCTGATCTGACGGTAGATGTTATGCACTCGGTTGAGGGCGCGCTTGGACTTCTTCTCGATCGTAAACTCTTTGATCTCAAGACGCTTCTTGTTGGCCGGCGGATAGATGTACTCGTTGTAGTAAAAGTGCCCCCCGGAAAGCAACAGGGTGACGAACAGGATAGGGGCACTGATGCGATACAGCGACAGCCCGGTCGCTTTCATGGCGAGAATCTCGTTGCGGCGGGCCAGTATCGAGACGGAGAACAAGACCGACAGCAGCACAAACATGGGAAAGAACGACTTGACGACCCACCCGCCAAAATAGACGTAGTACTCGAGTATCTTGAGTATCGGTACCCTATGATCCACGAAGTCGCGCAGTTCCTCTACGGCGTTGATCGATATGATGGTCAGACCGATTGCCGCTATTACCACAATCAGGGATGCGAAGAAATGCGTCAGGACGTATCGGTCGATTCTCTTGATCATAGACTCATCGCCGTTTTTTCCGGAAGAATGAAAAGATCGGCTTTTCGGACGCAACGATGTAGAGCAGGTAGAGCCCGAGTACGCCCAGGAGAATGTTGGCAATCCACATGGCCCAGAACGGCGACATCAGACCACGGTCGGCCAGGTCCTCGCCGCCGATCAGGAAGGCCCAGTAGATGGTGAAGAGCACGATGGAGATAGCGATGGCGACACCCATACCGCCGCGTCGGGTCAGAATGCCGAGGGGTGCTCCGAGCAAGACGAAAGCCAGGGATGCGGCCGGTATTGAGTATTTCTTGTGAATTTCAATACTGTACTTGTTGGCGACTCTCTGCTGGCTTTCCAGTTGCTGGTATCCCCGTTCGACCTGACGCAGCAGGGCGCTGGCATCTTGCCGGACCTGGCTGAAGGCGGCCGAGTCCGTGATTGAATCGGTCTGTTTGACCACAAAGCTGTCGGAAAACAGTTGGGAGGCCCGGACCTCAAGGGTGGCACTAATCCGTTGGCGAAACGGCTCAACAGTCAGGCGCGCTTTGTCAACCCGGTCTTGCATATCTGAAATAGACATCTCGCGGTCATTGCGAAACTCAGTATCAGTTCTGACCAGTTCCGATTTCACGTCGGAGACATTCTTAACGTATTCCTCGAAGCTCACTCGGCGGTAGTTGTTCGGATCCCTGGTATCCAGGGAGTGCACCTCGCCGTTGTAGAGTGTAAATCGCATGTTCCGGCCTCCGTCAGTCATCTCCAGGTAGCCGTATTCCGCGACTATGATCTGTGGTTTAGTTTGATCGCGGGTGTCGGTGATGTTGACCGATTCGACCCGTGAAGTGGAATGATCGATCTTGTCCAGAAGCACCAGGTACCCTGGAATGTCGGTAATGAAAACACCCGAACGGAAAACCAGGGTGGGACGCATAGCCGAGATGTCCGCCCAAAGAAGCCGTGATCGTTTATTCAAATCCGGCAGGACACGATCATTGAACTCAATCATGCCAACCATCAGGAGGGCACCGACCACCAACAGTGGTACTAACACTCGAAGCAAATTGACACCCGAAGCTTTGATAGCTGTAATCTCAAAGTCCGATGTCAGTCGCCCGAACGCCATCAGGGTGGCTACCAGCACCGACATCGGTATCGACAGAGCGAGCATCCAGGCCAGGTTCAGTCCGATGATTTCAAAAACAACCGCAACCTCAAGGTCTTTGTCGATGATATGATCGATGATCTTCGGAACCAGATCGATGATCAGGAGGAACGTGATAGTGAGAAAGGCAAGGAAAAACGGTCCGATATGCTCTCTCAGTATGTATCGTGTTAGTATTTTCATAAACTAATCAATATATCTCTTATACTATCGGAAAGAAAGTTTGAATTAAAGATACATGGTGGTTCTACGCTTCTTTGGCTAACCGCAATCCGACCCGAACAACAGGTGCGCCGGGAGCCTGTTCCAAGAATCGTTTGATCTGGGGGGATCAATGATGTTAATTGGGACTATGGACAGCAAGACAATAGTTGATTTTATCATCAACGACCGGATTACCGGGTTCTTCTCGGTGCGCAAGAAAGTGATCCGAGAGTTTGCCCGTGGCCGCTTCGTGTCGCTGGAGTTGGGCGACTGTTCGGGTCGCATCGGTGCGGTTTGCTGGGAGCCGGATCAGTTCTGTCTGGACGAACTTGAGGCGGGCATGGTAGTCAAAGTACGAGGCGTGGTGGGTGAGTACCATGACAGAGCCCAGTTGACGATCTCGCAAATCCGCCTGGCCAAAGACGAAGAGTATGCTCTTGAAGATATCCTGCCACACTCCTCGCAGCCGGTGGAACAGCGGCGAGGTCGCGTGCTGTCGCTGGCCGAGCGGATCGAGAATAGCTATATCAAATCTCTCGCCGACGCTTTTCTCAACGATGAGTCCTTTATCGCGGAGTTCCTCGTCGCACCGGCCGGCAAACTGTGGCATCATGCCTATGTGGGTGGCTTATCGGAACACTCAGCCAATGTCGCTGAGTTAGCCCTCGATGTTTCATCGCACTATGACTTCCTTAACAAGGACTACCTCATCTTTGGGGGACTGTTTCACGATGTCGGCAAGATGGCATCGTACTCCGCGGGAACAATGATCGATTTCACCGACGCGGGTCGTCTGGTGGGGCACATTTGTCTGGCCGATCACTGGATTTGCGAACGCGCCGCCCGCATTGACACTTTTCCGGAGATGTTGCTGGTCAAGCTGCGTCACTTGATCCTCTCGCACCAGGGGGAACTCGAGTACGCCACACCGGTAGTACCGCAGATACCCGAAGCGTTCGTGGTTTACTACTGCGATGAGATCGACAGTAAGATGGGCGCGATTGAGCGCATCAGGACCAGGCAGGGTGGGGCAGGTTGGTCGGAGTACGTCAAGATGCTGAATCGCTACCTTTATTTCGACGAGAAATCCGAGGAATAGTCAAGTGGGCGTGACTGGCTCTATTCTCGAGCTATGCAACCTCACGCGGAGAGTGGGCGAGGGGACGCCGGCTCGAGCAATCGTCGATGACATCTCCTATTCATTCGGTTTCGGCAGACTCTATTCGATCATAGGACCCTCGGGGGCGGGGAAGAGTTCGCTGTTGCGATTGCTCAACCGTCTGGATGAGAGCACCAATGGCTGTGTGAAGTTCAAGGGCAGCGATACGCGCGAATTCGCACCGTGCGAATTGAGGCAGAGGGTCGGCTACTTGTTTCAGACACCTCACCTGTTTGATCGAACCGTGCGCGACAACATTCTGTACGCCCAACCGCATTTATCCGAATCGAAAATCAATCACCTTGTTCAACAGGTGCAGCTACCGTCCGGTATTGTTGATGCACCAGTGGACAACCTGTCGGTCGGCGAACGACAGCGAGTGGCGTTGGCCCGTTTGTTGGCTACGGAGCCGGAGGTTGCCCTTCTTGATGAACCGACCGCGGCGCTGGACCCGGCCAATACGGAGGCGATTGAACGACTTATTAGCAGTGTCGTACAAGATCGTGGAGTTACCGTAGTCATGGTTAGTCACAGCCCGCAACAGATGGTACGCGTGGGAGGAGAGGCCATCTTAATGGTAGGCGGAAAGTTGATTGAGCATGGTGATGCTGTCCAACTGGTGAAGAATCCGGGCACTCCGCAGGGGCGGCGCTACATGAATGGGGAACCGCAATGACGACACCTGGTCTCACCCAGGTTCTGCTGGCTGGCATAATGGTAGTCATTGCCATAGCCGTGGCACGGTATTGGCGGCTGCCGGTCATAAAAGACATGGCCTTCGGTTCGGTTCGTGCCTTTGTGCAGTTGGTGGCGGTGGGATACGCGGTGCGCTTCATATTCGATATAGAGTCTCCCTGGCTGATTATGCTTGCGCTGGGAATCATGATGACGGTAGGCGCGCACGCTGCGGCCGGTCGGGTCAAGAACGTAAAGGGCTCATTCGGCATAAGCCTTGCGGCGATACTCACCGGCTCTCTGATTACTCTTGCCACCATGTTGGTTTTCAAGATCATCAGCTTTGACGCCCGCTACATTATTCCGCTGGCCGGGATGATCATCGGCAACTCCATGAACGCCTCAGCGCTGGTTATCGATCGCCTTGCCTCTGACCTTCGCGGGAACCGTCTCGCTATTGAGACGGCGTTGGCGCTGGGGAAGAGTTGGAGAGAAGCCTCGCGAAAGTTCCACCGGGATGCCGCCCGTACCGGGATGGTGGCGATCCTGAATTTCCTCAAGACCGTCGGTATCGTAGCTCTGCCGGGAGCCATGACCGGCATGATTCTGGCCGGAGCCGACCCGGTCGAGGCGGTCCTGCTGCAAGTGATCGTGGCTTACATGCTCTTGGCCGCCACGACGATTACATCGGTGGTGGCCGTCGAACTCACCATCCGTCGCTTTTTCACTCGCCATCATCAGCTTCGTATCGACAGTTGAACTTTCGCGCTCGTCGAGTGGGTTGATGTGCCGGCGGTTCTTGTCACCAGCGGCCAGTGTCCTTCATCGCGGGTGTTTGAACTACAGATCAATTGAGCGTTCGTGCGGCAATGGACTCCAACAGTTCGTCCGACAGGTCTAATATTAGGCTTGTCTTTCCGGCGGTTTGGTGTAAATTAGCGGCTGATTTCGCCGAGTCATGCGGCGATGTTGTTCTTTGAGATCGGAGAGGTGGCCGAGTGGTCGAAGGCGCACGCCTGGAAAGTGTGTATAGGTAACCCCTATCCAGGGTTCGAATCCCTGCCTCTCCGCTTATTCTGAGACTCCAGCCCTTTGACCAGGATGTCAAAGGGTTTGTTGTATGTGGGATATAGACTTGTGCCGATCAGCTGGCAGTTCGATAGTAACGATTGCAGTAGCCGTCGCTTCTGGTCGCGATTCGCCCTAACGAACAGTGATTCAGCCTGATGGCTGAGTTCGATAGTCTGCATGGCAATGTCGAAGTCGGCATCGACGGACTCACTGAGATTCGCCAGACGGTAGTTTACGGCGTCCAGCTCGGTCTGGTAGTCATTGTGCACTGACTTGAAGAAATCGTCGCTCACAAGGCCGTCCAGCTTTGCCTGAAAGGCCTTTTTCATGCTGGTCTGAATCTTGTCCCGCGCCGTATCCAAACGTTCTCTCTCACGCGCTATGCGAATCCTACGGTTACCAAGCTCATGCTCCAGGCAGGTTTTTAGGTAGTCATACCAGTCAAAGGGCAGCGAGACCCTGCCCACGATACTGGTGAACTGACGATCAAGAGCGGACTCGGGCACGTAGACGCGCTTGTGCTTATTGCCGTACCCGGTGCAATGGTAATATATGTACTTCTCTTTCTTGATCTCTGCCGTCACCACAAGGCCACACTCACCGCATGTCATAAACCTGCTGTATAGGAAGTCTCTGGTTGAGAACCTTCCGTTCGTTCTCTTGTCGAATGCGGCCTGCACGCGCGCGAATAGCTCCGGGTCCACCAAAGCGGGATGATCACCGTGATAGAGCATATCGTTCCAATAGAACTTGCCGGTGTAGAACGCCTTCTTCAGCAACCGCTCTACTTCCGATCTCGCAATGAGTCGACCACTTCTCGGATAGGTCAAACGGGCTTTCTTCGCGAAATGATGAACGTTGTCTATCGACTTATCACCCTGTGCGTACAATTCGAACAAAGCACGGATAGTGGGAGCACGCTCAGGGTCGAGCTCAATTGTCTTGTTGAGCTTGTTTCTGATATATCCAAGCGGCACCATTCCTCCAGGATAGCTGCCTTGCTTAGCCTTTTGCCGTTGTCCCTTCTTAACTTCCTCAGAGAGGTTGTTCGAATAGAACCGTGCTTGTACGGTCTCGATGTCGTGTACGAACATGTCTGATGACCGGGAGTTCTTTCCGATGATCCTGCCGTCCTTCACGAAGTGTATTTCGACCTCAAGGTCATCGATAAGAACCCGATCTTTGAAGTTGCGATATATTCGATCAGTCTTTTCAACCAGTATTACCGTTATCGACCGATCCTCTTGCAGGAGAGTAACCATCTCTCCGAACTGTTTGCGGCCTGCCTTGCCAGCGGAATCTGATTCGACAAACTCCTGAACAACCTCTATCCTTCGCCTGCGAGCATACTCCCGGAGCAACTCCAGTTGCGCCGGGATAGAGTAACCTTCCCGCTCCTGATCCTTGGTGGACACGCGCGCGTAGCTGATTGCCTTAGTCATAAGCTCCAATCTATCTTCTGGATCTCCTGCTGTCAACTGTCCGGCCAGAAACCACCGGGTGTCTTTTGAGAGCCTGGAGCACTTCTCTTCGGAAGTAGTAGCTATAACCATTAGCGGGATTGACGTAGCACGGCACGACTCCCTTACGCGCCCAGCTGCGCAATGTCTTGGGGTCGATGCCCAACTCTCGCGCCATCCTGCCGTTGGTCAGCATCCTATTGAATTCATACTTCATGATTACCTCACTTTGGTCAGGTTTGTGTGCATTTATTCGAGCTAATTGACCTTATCTTTTTTGAGACTGACAACCTCCTCGAAAAACACAGCATGCGCGGGGATACATCGACCGTAATCGGTGCCGTGGTAGTGGAGCTTACCAGCGCACAGAGGACACGGGCATTCCTCCTTCTTCGCAACTGAGCATCCATAGAAGATCCCCCAAGTACGTACGCGACGCATGCCCACGAGAATGCTAAGGTAATGAGCAAGATCTTCGGGGTTCTTCAGCTTAGGTGGTTTGGTTATGTACTTCAGAAGGTAGTTGACAGCCTGCCTCGGATTGCGAATCTGATTGATCCATACCACGTGGCTATCACCGGTGAGTTCATGCCATAATCGGGAGATCTGATCCTGTGGGACGAAGTGGCCGTACACAATCGCATGAACGTGCAGGTTGAAGCCAGATCCGGTCTCAAGTACAGCCATTGCGCCGCATCCTAGTTTCTTAGGCCACAATCGATTAACCAATTCATGAGCCCGATCCAAAACGTCTTTTGCGTCGGAGGTCTGAGGCCGAGACAGTGCGTGCGACTTCTTGGTCAATACTAACGACACAAGGCGTTTGCCACGTCTCGGTTGCATTCTCTTCATGATCCGGTACTGGTTGCCGCGAATTCGCGCACCATATTTCTTGGAGCAGGATTCACAGATTCTGGTTTCGCAGCGTTTCCTCCCAATTAGCAACGCGCCGCATTCTTTGCAGCCGATCATGACATATTCGAGACCGCACGTTTCATATCGGTTTGCCTGACGTTCAAGTTGCTGGCCGCGCCCTTTGATGTGGTCCCTCCCATTCAGAGGGAATGTAGTTCGATAGTCTTCGGAGATCGTTCGTAAGCACGCAGCCACCTCACGTCGACGAGCAAGTTCTTCAGGGGTCGAGTATCGCGTTTCAGCAAGCCCCACATCACGGTACCTATTTGTATCCTGTTGTAACACAGCGCCTTATCCACTTATTTGTTCTATTCAAGTTAACTAAGAGCAAGAGTCCGGCCAAATGTAGCCCTGTCGCCGCAACCTGTGCATCCTTCGGCACGGTGCCGGGTAACCCCCTGGGCGAGACTTGTCCAGTTCTTGGCAGAGCTTCCGGAGTCTTCCCCGGATAATCAACTGGAGAAGTAGCTGCAAGACCGAGGTGTCTCACTGCGGTCGCTTCACCTTCATTAGTCTCTAACTGTATTGATATTACATTCATCCTTTGTCTCGCGTGTGATATCTGCGTGGATTTCCAGGAGGACTTGACAGTACAGTACCAGCGACTGCCGGATTACCTCGGCTTCCGCTTCAGGTACGTTCATCCCGGTGTGGTCGCGGATGAAGTCACGAGTGGACTGGTTCAGCTCTGTTCGGTGCGCATGTCGCATCTTGGGCACAAGTTAGCCCAAGATGATCCAGGCGTTCAAAACAACGAATCGCGAATTCTGTGCTGTAGCTAAGTCCTTGTGAGACCGAACCGTGCCAACTCGGCATTGAAAGAGAGTTCATCGATTGACTTGGAGAGAATATCTTCTGTCTGTAAAACGTGAAGGAATTCTCGGCGTTTCCCGTAGTCACTGCCGCCAAGAAACCACAGTAAGATCACAAGCAGCCACTGAACGGCGGTTGGCGAGGTATCTGCCATTATATTCGTCTTGACCGAATTGGAGATGATCTTAAAGAACGCTACGTCCTCGTTAGCCACAGCACGCCTGATCATATCGTGGACCCATTCAGCGAGAAGAAAGACGTTGCTAAGACGCAACAATCGTCGGAGGTCCGCCAATGCAGTCTTATCGAATTCTGTAGTGTGTTCTACCTTCGTCGAACAATATGCATAGGCACCCAAGGCCAATTCTTCAATGGTCCTGCGATTGGTTGCCAGGCAGTAAAGGTTGTAGTGTGAACGAAAGAGAAACCACATGAGTCTGGAATACTCCTCGCCACCACGCGCAACCTGGAGGCCTTCTTTCCAATGAGGCATTCTCATCGTAGTGGTCAGCTCTACAGTTCTGATATCTCCGGCACATTCTGCAATCTCTGCGAAGAATCGCCGACGAGCAGAGGACGGAGTGAGACGTTTCAACCAACTCCGCTTTAGATAGGGGCTGAATGAGTCGACAGCAATCATGCTTCCGCCGAGGCGTTCCAAATGGTTGAAGAGAGCTTTCCTTAGCCAGCGGATGTTTTCCCAGGCTATATCGGGTATCATGCTCCCAATATCGCTAATGACAGGCTTGGTAAGCAATGGCTAAGACTGGCCTGGTTTCGCGAGCGGATTCTACTTGGCCCTGGCATCGTCGGCAAATTAATGGACTGGAATCTGTTGTGCGTTGCCGACTAGTACAGTGAGTTCACGAACAGCCCCATCCAAGAACTCGCTCACTTCCAGCAATGCTTGCTCTGTGTAGCCTACAAATCTGCCATCAGCTAACACGGGTAGACTGGGAAAAACATCTGGGTCGACCTGCAAATACGGCTTGATAGGACCTAACGGGCCTTCGGTAACCCATTTCACTACCCCCTTGGCTGGGAAGAAAACCAGTTCATGTGTGATAATGTTACGAAATCCTCGTACGTCGTTTATGATCGCTGGCGGGCGAGTATTCCTACTCCTGTGTGGAACAAACTTAGACATCACCAGTCGCTCGAGTCCGGTTGGTGAATTCGTACTGTTATCACAGTATTCACCCAGTTTATTGAGATTAGGCCGGCGAGCTGGCGGGTAAAGGAGTACTATTGCGATCTTTGCGAAGATGTCTAAAGCGCTAGAGATATTGAAGTAAATCCCGTCTACCGCCATGTTAACTGCCTGAATACAGGCTTCGTTGCCATCGATGGTCATTCTCAAATGCCCGAATTCGGCCTTCTGATCTCTGTTAGATTCTCCTCTCCGGTTTGTTAGGTTGCGCAGGTCGTTGTTCACAAGGAGGTCGAAGTGATCGAAACTATACTTCGTTCGCTGTGAGAGTGAGGCTGACAGAATGTCAATGTCATTTAATAGATCATCGAACGAATGATACCGGTGAGTAGATATCTGGTTGAATTTGGGGCGGGTTAACTTCAGGACCGCTATTAGTTGATCCAGCTTCTCTTGCACCTATCTCTCCAGATCCTCTTGCTGATCGCGCTGAATCATGGCATCGATTTCTTCTTCCCATTGATCCAGAAATTTCTGTGCCTTCTTGGATCTCTTATTGAGGGACCGAGATTTATCAATCAGTTCCTTGTGACGAACGTGTGATGGGAATGGAGCCCCAATGGAACGGGAACCTCCTGTTTTTGAGATAAACGCCGAAAACAGTTGTCCCCTCACACCTTTCCGGCCGTATCCTTTCTTGACGATCTGCATTGCCAAATCATAGAAGGCCTCGCTAAGATGTCATCGGTCGGTCAAAACCGGCCATTAGGGGTCACATTAAAACCGGCCATTTTGAGAGAGGCGTTGTTTGCCATATACCTTCGTCAGGAGGTAT
>SDBU01001590.1_pt1 | contig 31929 bp, 27 predicted proteins | sample 2277071 | NCBI WGS metagenome assembly SDBU01 (sample SAMN10397929, study PRJNA504765) | marine sediment metagenome | isolation source: marine sediment core GS08_GC12, 126 cmbsf | place: Arctic Ocean: Gakkel Ridge, Loki's castle | collected 2008 | reverse complement strand
ATTATATTCTTTATTTGATAGAAAAATACAAATGATATAAGAAAATAAGATTTAACGAAAGGTATCAAAGCTAGGTTTGATGAGTATGAAATCTCAAAATTTACCGATTTTTGCTATTCCAAACTTGATGGAAGGTATTTTTTTATCAAGACCGAATAGATTTATAGGGGAAATTGAGTATAAAGGTCAGATCGAAACTGCTCACATACATGATCCTGGTATGCTAAAGGAATTACTGATTAAAGGAACTAAAGTTTTATTTACGTATTCAAATGGGAAATTAAAGTATTATATTAAAGCAGTTCGTACCGATGATGAATGGGTGCTCTTAGATACAGCGCTTCATTCTAAAATCGCGAGGAAAGTTTTTGAATATCTACCGGAATTCTCTACTGCAAAAGAAATTAGAAATGAAGTAAAAGTGGGGAATAGTAGAATTGATTTTGTTATAGACGGAGTTCCCTTGGAAGTTAAAGGAGTTTCATTGGTAAAAGATGGAGTTGCTTTATTTCCGGATGCACCTACAAAACGTGGGACTCGACATGTCGGAGAAATTATAATTCATAAGGGAATTATTTTATTTTTAATTTTTCGAAAAGCAGAGAGGTTCTCTCCCAATAAATTGATGGATCCAGAATTTTCAAATAAATTAAGTGAAGCTAGAAAGATGGGCATTAAAATTATTCCCGTTCAAGTAAGTTTTGATGGGAAAACAATATATTATAATAGAAAAATACCATTGGCTGATTTTTGAAGCCATGGGGATGTTCTTGCATTGAAAGTTTTTTATGTGGCATACCCACTACCATGTTAATCAGGATGGAAGCAAATCTTCCTAAATAGATCACTTTTCTTCTTCGTTTATTGATGTCTACAGCTCAAAAGAAGGGGTACTAATTTTTTATAAATTGTTACCAATATTTTAAAAGTTGGAAAAAGTATTACACTATTAGAGAGAAAAAAAGTATAAAACGTTAAAAAAACCATGTTGTCTGAAAAATTAAAGCTTGATGATATCGATAGGCAAATTATATCTCTAGTTCAGGAGAATCCATCACTTACTCATACCGAGATCGCGACTAGAGTTCAACGGAGCCAACCTACTATAGGTATGAGAATAAAGAAGTTAGAAAAAAGCGGGATCTTACAATTTCAGCCAGGTATTAATTTTAAAGTAGTGGATCTTTTTTTGGCTCTGGTTGAATTGAAGACTAAAAATCCCGAGAAAATTATTGAGCAGGCTAAATATTGCCCATTTATGTTGAATGCGTTCAGATTAAGCGGAGAACATAACGTTGCAATCTTACTCTCAAGCTCTAAACTTCAAAAGTTAGATAATATCGTAAATTATCATTTTCGAAATAATTCTGAGATTCAAAGTGTCTCTATGGAGCTTATTCTCGATATAGCAAAAGATTTCATTCTTCCTATCGATTTTGACTCCGAAGACCATGAACCTACTATCGGAGAAGGTTGCGGGAAAAAGTGCAAGGTTAAAATGGCAAGAGAAAAGGGTTTAATATAGCTGTAATAGGGTAAAGAGAAAAATATTATTTCATATATTTCTCATTTTGCTCAAGTGCTTTGAGAATTCTTTTCATTCTGTTTTCAATCATCCCTTTCAATAGATCACTGTTATCTGTTAATATATAAAATACATCATCTTTAATAGCTTTAAATACTACTTCACCAACTTTTTCAGGCGAAATTCCTCTTTTCCACCACCCCATCCATTTTTTCATATCGGATTTAGCTTCGGGATGTATTTCAAGAAAGTTCTCAACAGAAACATCAAAATTAATTTCTCGATCTGATATGGATAATGGTGAATTTCTCTTACTCTCTAAAAGATTAGTTTTAACAAGACCAGGACAAAGAACTGATACCTTTATTTTAGATTTTTTTGCTGAAAGCTCGTTAGATAAACCCTCTGAAAGAGCTACTACTGCATGTTTAGTCATATCATAGATACCTTCATGAAATTGAGATGAGATTAATCCTGCTGTAGATGATGTGTTGATAATATGACAGTCTTCATTTTGTTTGAGCATAATGGGGATAAAGGCTCGAATCCCATGTAGAACGCCCCATAAATTTACGTTTATAATCCATTCAAGGAGAAAATCTGCTTTTTCATTAATTTGGATTAAAATTTTTAAATAATATTTAAATTCTATTTTAAATTTGATGAGATATCGAAAAACAAAAATCGAAGATAATATCAACATGTCAATTAGTAGAGGGGAACGTAAAGAAATTGTTAAACTTAAACTAAAGGAAATTCAAGATTTTATGGATAAATATGAAAAGACAACGAGTTTTGCGGAGATTCAAAATTATGAGAACAGGATAGAAGGAGATTTCGATCAACTGAAATATGAATTTGGCCGAAAATTACCCTTCAAATATTCTAGTTTAAAAATAGATTATGAAGAAATTAGGAAAAGGAAAAAATTCATTATCTTTCATTGTATTCGATGTTCTTCACAAGAAAACATGAATTATTATACTCTTTCAAAAAAAAGGCAAACTAGATCAGGACCGATTGCTATCCGACATACTGTAACATATCAACATTTTGAATATGATTTTCCCGTTTGTGGCAGTTGTAGAAAAAAAATATCAAGATTAAAAGCAATAAATACTTTTACACTTCTTCTTCTAATAGGTTGGATAGTTAGTTTTGTAGGAATAGCTGTGTTTAAATTATTTATTGAAGGTCTTGGAGACGTGAATTACCCCTCCGAGAAATCCATCGGATACGTCCCTCCGATTTTTTTTTATACTGCAACAGTAGGGGCAATAATAATCTTAACAGGGAAGATTTCACTTAGATTTTTAAACCATTGGCCTAGACGATTTATAAAAATCAAGGTTAAATTTCGTGGATGGGGAAAGCCTAATAGGGGCAAGAACTACGAAGGAATTCCAAAGGTGAAACCCGTAGGTTCAAAAAAATGGGTTTTATATAAATCATGGATGGAATCTTTTAGATGAAGTTACTGATTCTTCGACCTAATCCTCAATTGTTTAAGAAAAAATTAATTCATATATTTTTCACTTTGCTCTAGTGCCTTAAGAATTCTTTGCATTCTTTTTTCTATCATCTTTTTTAATAAATTACTGTTATCTGTTAAGATATAAAATGCATTATCCTTGAGAGCTTTAAATACTACTTCACCAACTTTTTCGGACGAGATTCCTCTTTTCCACCATGATCGGTGAAGTGATTAGTGAAAATTTCTATTGACATGGGGGCATGGTTAATGAATGGGCAACTAAATAAAAATGGAGATGAACTTAATCGGATAGAATTGCAAAAGGTCTACTAACGAAATAATACCTAACTCAATTTTTTTAATATATGAGAATAAAAAATAAAAGTAGAAATTATTTAATCTTCAGCTTCTTGATTGAACTTGAACTTAGAGAATTTAGTCTTTAAGGATCATTAAAAAATGGACTCTCTTCGAAGATTTATTCAAATATCTTTCGATTATAGATTTTTATATTATTTTTTTGTTTTTCCCTATTTTCTTCATTATTTTAAAGAAGTGCATAATATAGTGAACCTATAAAATAAAAAAATCGCTTAATTCTATTTTTCATGATGATTTGAAGCTGGATTGAGGAATATATATAAATTCTTCTCCATTTGCTTCAGAAAAAATGATATATTAAATCTTATTACTATAATATCCAGTTGACTTAATATATCGAGAGATAAGCTTGATTCTGATATTAAGTTTAGAAATTAGGTGAAATCCTACTATTTAAATGTAAAGTCTTCTGTTTTATACACGACCGTTATGATTAAAAGATAGAAAAAATTAAATGTCAGAAATGCAAACTTATCTAAGGAAAAATAATAATATTGACAAAAATGACTTCAATATGGATTCATCAGAAGAGGATATTCCAATAATAAAAATACATCTTAAAACATATTGGTATTTAATATTACTATTATCTTTAGTACCAATGAGTATGCTGGTATTTCCTCCTTTCTTTTTCCGAGATCATGAGCTTTGGTTTGATATATTTATGGGATCACTGGTGACCATAGCTATTATTATTGGTTTATTATGTAAAAATGTTGAATTGATTTTTAAGATTGATAATGCTGACAATATTTTAATTTATGAGAGATTTTGGTCTAAATTACGTATCAACCGGAGATCATTTAAATTGCAAGATATCAAAAGATTTAATGTTTTCACCCGTAATATTCCTTACACGGGAGGAATAAAATTTTTAACTGGAGAATATAATTTTTTAGCCCTTGAATTTATTTCTCAAAAACCTAAATATCTTTCATCCTTAAGAGACTCTCCATTTACGGTTGATTATGCGCAACGATTGAATAATTTTTTAGAATCCTTCACTTCGTTAAAAAAAATTGATTTAAATAGTCGAATAATACCATCTAAGCACCCAAGTGCAAAAATGATTGAGGAAAATTACCGTAAAGTTATTATTATTTTATTATTTATACTTTCATTTTGTCTTATTGTTCTTTTTATTGTCTGGTCTACTGTTTAATAAATATCAGATAAAACTATTTTTATAGGTACTTAAGTTTAAAGGTTATTACCAAAACGCTTCTCATTTTTATCAAACATCAAGTAATATTTTTCATCAACGATAGATTCAATTATCTTTTGATTATTTTTGCCCATGATTACGATAATCCCCCCGAAATTATCCGTAAACCGCAATTAAGATATTTTCTTATTATATTTACTTTCTTGAAGATTTTTTTTTTTAGTGTTGTATAAAAGAGTTAAATTAAAATTAATTGTATGTTTCGTGGTGGTCCTGTAGTTCCATAGATCATGTAATGTCTTTTGGGATATTACATTGTATTTTATTTTTTAATATTATACTCTTTCCTTTTTTTTTAATAAATGCATGAGATTATTCACTATGATCAATCAAATAATAAAAAAATATCAATTTTATCTTGATGATGGTTTAGATCTTCATATAATGGTTAAAAACAAACCTTCTAACAAATATCCCTAAAAATACTTACAATTTTGGGATTTATCGAGTAATCAGAAAAAAAATTAATTCAAATTCTTAAGTCTAAAGTGTGAAGAATGGTTTACTTTATTTTCTAATTCTTAAATTAACTTCATTAAGTTATGCACTAAATTTATTTTGATATAACAGAAGAAGAGATTACCTTTTACCTAAAAACTTATTTTACGATGAGGTACTCCTCCTTTCATTTAATATCAATCATCAGCTTCCTGATTGAACTTAAATTTAGAGAAATCCTCAACCAATGAGCAACCAGGACCGCAGTATCTGCCATCGAAGTTCTCAATTTGGAAGTCAATAGGAACTACAAAATCATGGATACTCTCTATTAAAATGTTGGTTTTGACATTTATGACATTTTCATCTCTTCTGAAGCATAGATCTACGAGTTTTTCGATTGTTTGTAAGTCTGAGGCTGCAATAAAGCATAAAACGTTAAATTCCCCAGAGATTTTGAAAGCGTGGTTAATAAAGGGACAGTTAACGATCTTCTCTACAATCTTATCAACGTCCTTCGTCGAGATGTAAACTATAGCAACTTTAATATCAACCATTTTTATGTTGAAACCAACTATTTTTTTAAGTAGATGTTTTCTTTCTAGTTTAATGATTCTAGCCCCGACAGCAGGCTGACTTTTTTCCACCTCGATGGCAATAGCACTATGAGTTATACTCGGGTTCTTTTCAATCATTTCGATGATTATCTTATCCGCCGCATCAATCCCAAGAATTTCCTCGAATGATTTCTTCTTCATAATTTAAGATTCCCCAACGATTCATTAACACTTTTTTTTTTCATTTTCATCCTAATTCAAAAAGCCTATTAATTTAAACTTGGGTGCTTTAAATTTAAATCTTTATAAATCCCAAACCTATAAATCTTAGGTAAAATGTACAAAAAACTTATTGAATTATAGATTTTGGATCACATTTTTGACTCATAAAAAAAGTTAGGGCTTTAGGAATACCCTATAAAACATTTGTAAATATATTAATTATAATTATAATAATTATAAAACCGAATAAACCGATCAAAAATTTACCTATATCTCCCTTTTCTTTTTCTGGAATAACTTCTCGCACAATTACATACAAAATAACTCCAGAGATAAAAGAGTAGAAGATAAATAGGAATTCTACATTGATAGGAATGAAAATCTTCATAAGTATTCCAGTAAATATTCCAACAAAAGCGGAAGTTGATAGAAAGAATCTAAGGAGTGGGGGATGTTCGTGTTCTGCTTCTTCATAAATTTCCAAATCGGTAAAAATTATGTGTTGTTCCGATCTTTTAACGACAAACGCTCTAAAAATAGCGTAAAAAAAGAAGAGTATTCCTGACATAGTTTCTATAGATAACAATCCAATTATGATTATTCCAACAAGAAAATGGTACACATAATCCGTAATTAACCTAAATTCGTGGAGGTATTCATTGATATGGTCCTGAATTTTTATTTTATATCTATTTATTTGTGATTTCATTTCTTCTTCTTGATTTATCAATTCTGTTAAAGTTCGAGCAATTTCCTTTAGAACCGGTTCATCTAGGGTATCATTCTTAATTTCTCTAGTTAGAATTTTTTCCATATTATGTTCTACACCCTCTAGTATTTTTTCTTTTGTGAGTAATTTTCGCATTCTTTTTTGAGATCTGGACTCAACTTTCTGCAATATTAGTTTTTCTGTTATGTGGATAAAAACAAACCCTACTAATACGAAAAGATATTTAAATAATTCCATGTCAAAAGGAGATTCTGGCAACCTCACACTAATTTCGGGGAGTACTATTAGGAAAAAATATACTACTGATATACCTGCGATTAAAGAACCATGTAGTCGGATAAGTTCATGTTCGAAATAATCTGCAAGGAAGAAAAAAGTTCCAAAAATTAAGGCTAGCACTAACACCAGAACAAAATTGACAGCCATGACTAGTGTATTTCTTTTTAGGTTTTTAAAGTTTTTAGGTAAAATAAATAAATTCAGATATCGATAATAAAATTATAAATTCTATGCTAATTTTGATTAATACATTGAAAATTGTTAATTAGATTGGTGAAAGAGTATTCAATTCTTAATTCTTACCTCAAAAGAAGATAAGGCTTCGATGAATATTCGAGATAAGCTTTTAAATTCAAATCAGTTCAATTTTGAGGAATCTGGTTATTTATGGCATGAAAATCCTGTTTTTAAATTAACTTCTTTTATTGTTAAGGACGAGGAACAAACTAATCTAGAAGAAATCGAGGTATTTCTTGGTTTAACTAGAGAACCTCTTATCTTTCTAAACGATTTAAAATTAGAGGAGTCTCAAATCAACCCTGATTTTCTCATCTTCGCAAGTCGACATACCTCAAAAACAACTCGACCAGCTTTTTTAGTACATACCACTGGAAATTGGGGTAATCACGCTGATTTTGGAGGAGATCCCTCTGATTTATCTCAAACGAGTGCTTTGCTGCAAAAGGCAGGATTTATCTCTTTAATCCGACAAGAAAAATTGGGAGAATTAGAGAAATTTTCGGAAGACATCGAAGTAACCCACCATGGTCCTACAAATTTAGAAAAACCGATGCTATTCATGGAGTTAGGCAGTAGTCAAGAAAATTGGAATATTAAAGAAGCAGGAGAATTTCTCGCAACAGTTATTCTTCAATCAATTTTCAAATATATTGAATATAACGGAAAAAAGAACCAAGAAATTGGAGTTGGGTTTGGTGGTACTCACTATGCACCTAATTTTAGCAGATTAATACGCAATAAAGATGTTGCGATGTCATTTATTTGTCCAAAATATTATATTCAAGGTTTAAGTACTGAAATAATCAATAAGATGATTAATAACACCAAAGAAAATGTTGACTATTTCATTATAGATTGGAAAGGAACTAATTCGGACGATAAAAAGCATTTGATTCCTTTATTAGAAGAATTCAGTATTCCAATTAAAAAAACTAAGGAATTTTAAACTATTAATTTGGATTTTCTTTGATCTTCTCTATATTAATTTAACTAGAGATTTCCTTCATATAAGTATGACAAACACGATTTTAGGCAATATTAGCTTTGAAAATTTAGCAAGGGAAAAAGCAGAATACCCACGACTACACATGCTTAAACCAGAATCATTCAAACATATAGAAATCAAGAATTTCGAGAAAGTTGAAAAAGAAATCAGTTTTGAAATAGGTTATCATCGTGGTAGAAAACGATGGTGTCTAGACATCTATACACATAGAGGGATACGTTGTGATGGGGAGATAAAGTTTTTTAGCTCAATTCCCGCCATTAGAGAATTTATTAGAAAGGAATACCAAAGAGAACCAATATTACCCGCATTTAACCAAAAAAGTGCTACTTCAAATTTTAATATTTAGCAACAAACTTAGCTGCAAAAACTGCTGATTTGATTAATAAAATGATTAATAACACCATGGAGAATGTTGATTAATTAGGGTTTTCTTTAATCTTTTCATAATATTTAATTAGATTCACGAAAACATAATGAGTTGGTGAATATCCCTGGGTTGCAGATTTTGAGAGAACCTTGGCAAGGAAATCTCTATATGTACAATTTTCATCTGGAGTAACATTTAATTCTCTAATATTATAGAAACTCCGCCAGAAGAGTGTTGGAAAATCAACTAGAGATTGTAGTACATTACTATACTGGATTCTCCCCTTTCTACTTAATATCAATTCTTTCCTTATTACATAAAATTGATTTTTACCTTTTTTCCTGATGCTAATTATGCCATCAGATTTTATTTCTTCCATTATCTTATTTAAATCAGATAAGCTTACATCGGTAATATTTAATTTTTTTATATTCTCGAGGATCTCAGTGTCTGTTTGACCTTTTATTTTTATTAATGTATAGTTTCTTGCCATGATATTGAATTTAAGAGGGACAGATTCATGATCGATTTTATTAAATTGTATGAGATTTCCTAAGATTTCTTTTGCAACACAATATTTAAGAACTAATTGATCTTCTTCTGAAAAATCATTTTTAAATAATTCCGAGTCAAAATATTGATTATACAGTGTCTGTAATACAGATTTTATAGTATAAAATCCATCAACCATTGCTTGCTCTACATTCTTTAACACATTAATCCTATAATCAATTTCATTAAGGAATTTTTCTTTATCTAGAGGTATATTGCGAATTACATGGGGATTATCATTTAGAGGTTTCAAATAATCGTCCCATTTTTTCTTAAAACGATAAGATTGCGTTTTAGCAATAATTGAGAGTTTAGAAACAACTTCTAAAAGTTTATGTAAAAACTCCTCTTGGGAAACTTCGGTCATCCGTTAAATACCTTAACCTTTTTTTGAAAATAATAGTATCGGAGGTTAATTTTTTTTTTTCTTTGTTATTATTTGTGGAAATATTCTAAGTTTTTAAAAATTAGCATTTCTAAGTTGCACTGAAACTCACGATATATTTTATGACAAATTTAACAATTTAATTTTGGAAAACAAAAAATAATATGATTATAATGGTGTTTAAAAGTCTAATTGATCTTTCGCAGTTGAATCTAGGTATAGATATATATGATAAGAACTGTGAGATATAATACAAAGTGAAATACCAGAAAGAAACTAATATACTTAAAAGCCAGAGACCTTATTAGAGCATTTGCACCTAGAAATAAGCTTATTAAGGTAAATATTAAACCTACAATATTAATTGATTTTCTATCTTTAAGTACAATTGTCATTGTGCCTAAAATGAGATAGATTATAATAGAAACACCCACCAGAAGAAAACTTATAATCATGATAAAAAATGCTGCAATCGCTCCTAAAACTATTCCCGCTATTAGCTCTCCAATATTAGTTGCTGTTATTCCAGGAAGGAGGAAATTATATTAAATAAAAGTCCCTGCTGGTTCAAAAATAGTTGAAGCCCGCGGGTAACAATGCTAACAAGTAACATGATCCCGCGCCAACTTTTAATTTTTCAGCTAATTCCATAATGTTGATTCTCCTTAATATTTTAAAATAATTAATTATTCCAGAAACATGTAGTAATTATAATATCAAATTTACGATATATTTTAAATAAATGTACTAAGGTGTGTTTGGATCTGAAAATAGGACATATAGCAGTTGAATTAAATTCCGAAGAAGACGCCGATAGATTTTTTGAAGAGTTATTAGGTTTGAAGAAGATTTCATCAAAGGTAGTTTCAGCGGATTTAATAGAAAGCTTTTTTGGGGTAAATCGAGATCAGAAGTTATTACGATATGGAAATAATGATTTAGATTTTGAAGTTTTTATTACAGGCAATACCGAAAAATCCCAGGACATATTTACGCATACATGTATTTTTATAGAAAATCGGGATAAATTTGTTAAGAGGGTAAGATTATTAGGATTTAAAGACATTAAGGTGCCTCGGCAGGAGGGAAATGGTTATTACTTATTCGTTCAAGATTCTTTTGAGAATTTATATGAAATAAAAGAATCAGCTTAGGCTTATTTTTTTATAATTCCAGAACTTTCTAATATTTCTTTGTGATCAAATGCCAGAGTTAAGGAAGAAATTTTTGATATAGACACAATCTCCAAAGAAGTAGCATCATCTAATGCTTTAGGGTTCTCATCTGATGTAGAGGGTTCACATAAGAAAGCAATAGTAACGTTATGTCCTCTTGGATCGCGTTTTGGGTCAGAAAAAACGCCTATCAATCGAATAATTCTAATATTAACATTTGTTTCTTCTCTTGCTTCACGAATGCACGCATTTTCTACAGTCTCACCCACATCTACAAATCCACCAGGTAGTGCTAGTTCTCCTTGAAAGGGGGGATTTTTTCGGCGGATCAATATCAGATCCTCTTGATTATTTAGTAAAATAACAGCATCTACAGTTAATAACGGAGTTATTGGCTTAGGCATAATTTTATTATCTTTTTGGTTGTTGTTTTATTCATCCCAAACACTAGATCTTAGTAAATGTTCAATTCTCGCTTTTCTCGGTTTAATATACTTGGTATGATGTTTTTTTCGTTCCAGTAACAGGTTTTTTTTAAGATTAGTTGAATCTACTATATGGACTTCTAAATCTCCTTCATCAAGATTAATATGGTTAAAACTAGGTGAATCATCAGCTCGTACTTTTTTTGAAGTCGAAGTACCGCTGTAAAGGAAAGTGGTACTTAATGAATCCTGCCAAGAAATTACATAGGAATGAGCAACATGGCGATGTCCCATCAATACTAAATCCACTTCAAATAATTGAGTGAGCTCTAAAATTTCTCCCGCATCACGAACGGTAGTAAATTTTTGTCCAGACATTGGAACATTTATTAAATGGTGATGAAGAGCTATTATTCGGTTTTCTAGATTTTTATTAAATTGGCGACCTAACCAATCCAGTTGCTCATCACCAATCATTCCTTCAGCCATATCATCTCTAGCGGAACAGATTCCGACCATCATGGTGTTTTTTTCTTCAAGAAGCAATCTTGATCGCCTAGGACCTATAAGCTTCTCGAAAAATATTAGTCCGCTATTTTTAGCATCATGGTTGCCTGGTACTGCAAGAAATTTAGTAATATTTTTTATTCGATTAATATAAGGGAGTACCTTTTCATATTGAACAACCCTTCCTTTGTGTATAATATCTCCTGTACACACAACTGCGTCTGGCTTTATTTCTTCAATATATTGGATAATATTTTCCATATATTCCGGGATAAATTCAGAACCATAATGTAAATCAGAAATCTGTATTATTTCAACCATTTTTTCAGCACCCCCTCAAATTTTCTTTACAGGTAAGGAGAAAAATCCAATTTAATGCTAGTTGTTTGTTTAAAATAGTTTTACAAAGATAATTTTAACAATTAAAATAAATAGTATGTGATGGAATTTAAGTTATATAAAATCAAAAAATAAATTGAGGACAGATTTATCTCTCTAAGATGAGAGGATTCTTCCATTATTGAGTTCTAACTGTCTTTTTCGCTTGATTACTAAGGTTTCAAGAGTTTTTTTGTTTCTACAATCAAAACAAATACCAATAACTTTTATATAGCGTAATTTCCTACAACTGGGACACCAAAACTCTTTAAATATAGGTTTCATATTAATTGATTTCCTCTAAATTCTGTATTTTTTAAAATATAATTTAATATATATTTCCTCTGCTATTCCTTAGATGCAATAAAGATGTACATTTCTTAAACTCTCTCGTCATATTATATAGAGTCTATATAGTTTATATAGATGAGGAAGTTTGTAGATTATTAAAAAACACTGAAAATTAAATAGGCTTAATTATATAATACGACATTAACTAAGATTTAATTTATTGCGGATATAGTTTTTTACATCATCAATACTTAAATTTTTATTATTGATAAAGCCTTGACCGTAATCTTTTTTGCCTCCGCCTTTTCCGCTAAAATTCTCAACGATTTCTTTTACTAAATTCCCAACGTTTAATTTTGACTCTTTCAATGGTGCATTCCCTTCCATAGCTAGAATCATAATTCCTTCATTAGTATTGTTTAAAAAAATGGTTATTGTGTCCTCAAAAAGTTTCATAATCCTTATTGAAAAGTTTTTAAGATCACTTTGAGAAAGCCCATCAAAAGTTTTTAACACAAGTTTAAAGTCTCCATAATTTTTACTTTTTTTTAATAGTTCATTGATAAAATCGTCATTTAAAAGGCTTTCCAACTGGTTAATCTTACTTACTCCTTTAGTCCATTCTGTATAAAATTTCTGGATTTTACTTGAAACCTCATCCTTTTTAATATTTAATAATCGAGATATTTCAAAAAGCAGGTCACCTTCAAATACCTCAGAAGATATTAAATGTAAGTCATTGTTATCTACTTTACCCGTTTTAAGAGTTTTATTCACCTTTTTCCATTTTTCAACTAATTCTTTTACACGACTAACGAGATGTTTGCGATCTACACCTAAAATATCTTTTAATTCATCAAGCTCTTTCTTATGCTTCCTTTTTAACTCTACCGAAGCATTACCTGCTGTGAATGTGAGTCGAACAACACCATCTTGAATTTTTTGGGATTTTGTTATATGGATATGTCCTGTCTCTGAAGTATTATTTAAATGTGTTCCTCCACATGCTTCTACGTCAATCCCCGGAATCTCAACAATTCGCACATTCTTACCAGGAACCGCGCCCCCTTGATAAATTGCCATACCATACTTTTTCTCTGCTTTAGATCGAGGTATGAAGCTGAGGCTCAGATTAATTGCTTCTTTAACTATCTCGTTAGATCTTCTTTCGATTGATAATAATTTTTCTCTTGAAATCTGTCCATAATGAGTTATGTCAAGGTGAGAGTTTTTAAGCGTTTTTTTAGCACCTGCTTGATTTATGTGATTTCCTAAAACTTCTCGCGAAGCCGCATTGACAATATGAGTTGCCGTATGATGTTGAGAAAGCTGAATACGCCTATTTTTATCAACTTCAATGGTTACAATATCTCCTTCTTTAAAATGAGGTTTTTCTTCTAATAAATGAACGATTTGGTTCCCAAGTTTAACAACGTCATTAAATTTCTGTCCATTAATATTCCCAACATCGTGAAGTTGACCTCCTGAAGTGGGATAAGCTATAGACTGGTCGACAACGACCATCTTATCTTCAATTTTTAAAACTTTAGCTTTATTAGATAAAACTGAATAATCATCATAATACAGGGATTTTGTTTTTGGTAACCCGTCTAAATCTAACTTAAAATCTTTTTTTATTGCATGAATTTGTTCAGATTTTTCATGTTTTTCAACAACCAATGCATAAAAATCGTCTGGTATCTTTATCATCTTGCCATAATTTTTAGCAGCTTCCTTAACCATATCGGGGCTTATTCCATTAGAATCATAAAGTTCAATTAAGACTTCAGTAGAAATCTCTCCTTTTTTCAAGATTCTATCTAAAATTTTTATTGCTTTCTTTTTCGTAACTTTATATTTCTCCTCTTCTACACTGAGAATTTCCCTTAATTCTCCTAAATGTTCAGAAACTTCGGGAAATAATTCATATAGTTCTTCAGCGTGCCATTCGCATACATCTGCTATATTAATATCCCATTTAAATGAATTAATAAAGCTTATCGCGCGTCTAAAAATAACTCTTAGATTATAACCCCCTCCCACATTTGATGGGAGTTTTCCGTCATTTATCGCAAATAATAAACTTCTGGCATGATCAGCAATGGAATAAAGTCCCGTCATTGGTAATATCGTTTCTCTTAATTTTGATACATCCATTTTCAACTCTTCGGCAACTTTTTCCCAAGCCCTATCCATATCTTCTACCTCATCAATGTTAAGATAAGCGGAAAATTGAGAAAATTTATTATATAAATCCAAATCCAACTGTATGTTAGTTATTTCTCTAAGTTTAGTTAGTACTAATGGGAAAATCGCCTCATAGATATTTGGGGTTCCTTGTGAGAACCATGCAACACGTTCTTGTCCAAGACCCATATCAAGGACTTTTAACTTTAATTCTTTTGGTCCTTCTGGAGTCTGTTCAAACATCGTATAGACTTGATTAAATAATTCTACTCCCCGACTAAAAAATTCAAGGCTACATCCAAATGAACCTCCTCCTGCCCATGAGTCTTCATGTATAGTTATTTCTTCCTTAGGTAGTCCTACACCTTCATGTATAAAATCATATATATCAATAAAAAGCTCTCCCTGATTCCATTCTTCAGGGGGGACAAATAAATGTTGTCCTATCATTACAAAACCACTACAGTGTGAACCAGTCAAGCCGACATTATGAATATCGTTAAATCTCAAACAAAATTGAGGGATTAAGAGTTTTTTTGCAGGAGGATCCACTTCTCCTGCAACAACATAAGGTTGAAATGCAGAAATTGAAGCTATTGTAAATTCAGATGTAGGATTCCATCTTGCAACGCAAGGATAGCGCTTGATAGGAGTATATCCTCGTGGTTCTAAAATTTCAACAATTTTTTCCCAAACTTCAATGAATGATAATTTATTTTTGGATGGATTATCAATTACAACTTGAAAACCTCCAGAACATGCTGGATCTCCGCAAACCTCTCGCTCTTTTAATGTGGTCCAAAAATAATTACCACAGCACTCACAATGTTTCCTTAAATACCCAAGTTTTTTTAGCTCTTGAGTAGGAAAATAATTATCTGGATCTTCTGATGCGATCTTTTTAAAAACTACTTTTAACTCTTTATCTGTCTTACAATCTTTAAGTTGATTAATAAGTTGATCAGAGAGCATTATATTTTGATGTAGGTAATTAGTAATTATTGATGAATCTAGTGATTCTTTTCCTAAAATTGTTTTGGTATTAGATTATAATTTGAATACTGAAAAAAGAGTAAAGAAAATTACACTATAAACAATTTTTTATAATTCAGAGATAAATCCTCAATAATGAGGAGATAAAAGCAAAAGATAAAACGAAAGGAACTATATTCTTATTAAAAAAGATCCACAAGTGGCTTGAGTATTTAAATTGAAGGGAACAAAGCGAGCAAATATTAAATCAGGCATGCGAGTTTTTATCGAATTAAAGAAAAACCAGCGATCTGGTAAACTAACCAAGGGTATAGTCAAAGATGTGCTTACAAACTCCCCTAATCACCATTACGGGATTAAAGTTCGGTTAAGGAGCGGTGAAATTGGACGAGTGAAAAAAATAATTAACTCTAAACAATAATCATATGAAAGATCAATCAAAAATCACTATAAGACCCGTTGATCATAGTAACTGGAAAGACGTAATAAATCTAAAAGTCAAAAAAAATCAAGAGAAATATATTGCATTAAATGTAACATCAATTGCCCATTCCAAGATATACGAGGATCATTTTAATTTAGCAATTAACTGCCAAGAACAAGTAATTGGATATATCTTGTATTTCCATACTTTGGATAGAATTAACCTAATACCCGATCACCTCAAACAAGATGATGGATCATATACTGAGATTGTAAGATTCATGATTGATGAGAAATATCAAAGGAAAGGAATTGGATCAAAAGCATTAAAATTGCTTTTAGGTTATTTACATCACAATCACGGGTCTACAACTATCTGGACGTCATACATTAAAGAGAATATTATTTCTGGAAATATTTTTAAGAAAGCGGGATTTCATGAAGCAGGAATCGAAGAGAAAGAGGAATTCGTTTTAAGATATGACTATTGAGGATCATTTAAATTTGCATAATTAAGAATCTGTGAAATCCCTAATCTAATATGATTAGGTCAATAAAAAATCATTATTTAAAAAGATTTTTTAAATACCTAGAGTAGATAGATAAAGTATATAGGCAATGTAACTCTTTTTTACTAAATTATGGGTTATTTTTTAGTCATTATTAGTTCTAAATATTGAAAATTTATTCATCAAATAATAAGATATTTTAGATGCTTTCAGTATGATTGCATCAGTTATGATTTCTTCTTCTGTGATGGGGTATTTATTTATTTTAATGATGAAAACCGCTCATGTGTTATTCCAAAATAAAAACAGAAAAATTAAAACGAGCGTAGTTAAAGGCAACCCACAACAGAAAGAAAAAATGTGAATAAAATGATAAAAGAAACACCTAGAATGACCGGAACGGTCAAATGGTATAATAAAAAGAAAGGATTTGGATTTATAACATCCGATATGAACGGGGAAGAAGTTTTTTTACATCGTACTGCTCTGCAACCACATGAGGAAGTACATATCGTCCCTGGGGATCGTATTACTTTTAAAATCCAAAAAAAAGAAAAAGGACTCGCTGCTCGTGATATAAAAAGATTCACGGAGGAAAACGAGTTTTTGACGTTTGATCAAATTGAAAACGATATAGAATCTGCAGATCTCGAAACAAAAAGATTTGGAGAGAAAGCCGAAGTTCCGCAATCTGATCAAGTTGAAAATGGTATGAAATTTGCTGATCTCGACCTAAACCCCGAATTGTTACGTGCCATAGGAGACGCGGGTTATGTAATCCCAACACCAATTCAAGTTCGGGCTATTCCTATTGTTTTGAAGGGGCAAGATTTGTTAGGGTGTGCTCAGACTGGAACAGGTAAAACGGCGGCATTTGCGCTCCCGATCCTGCAAAGATTGGGTAAAACTTCAGACAGTCAAGAAAGATCGAAATATCAAAATAATAGTAAGAAACATCATCTGCGTAGGGTGAGGGCTTTAATACTTTCACCTACAAGGGAGTTGGCGATCCAGATTGGAAACAGTTTCAACATTTATGGAAAATACACAGGACTAAGAAGCACTGTCATTTACGGTGGTGTTGGCCAAAACCCACAGGTGAAAAAACTACAAAGTGGTGTAGATATTATAATTGCAACACCTGGTCGATTACTCGACTTAATAAGGCAAGGTTATATAAATTTGAGCCACATCGAGACGTTCGTCCTGGACGAAGGCGACAGAATGCTTGATATGGGTTTCATCCCTGATATTCGTACACTTGTCAAGATGATGCCAAAAAAGAACCGGCAAGCCTTAATTTTTTCTGCTACTATACCTCGTGAAATCATTAAATTGTCAAAAAATATTTTGCATGAACCCGTCGAAATAAATATATCTCCAGACAAACCCACGTTGGAAATTATTCAACAGGCTGCATATGTTATAATGAAAGAGAAAAAACAAGCATTGTTGGAATATTTACTTGCGGATTCAAGTATTACACGAGCACTAGTTTTTACACGCACTAAACACAGCGCGAATCGAGTTGTAAAGAAATTACAAAGGAGGGGAATACGAGCTGATGCGATACATGGAAATAAATCACAATCTGCACGTCAAAATGCACTTAAAAATTTTCGCACCGGAAAAGTTCGCGTGTTGGTTGCTACAGATGTTGCTTCTCGGGGTCTTGACGTAGATAACATCTCACATGTCATCCAGTTTGACTTGCCAGATGAGTCGGAAACTTATTTGCATCGCATCGGTCGGACAGCAAGAGCAGGTAAGGGAGGGGCTGCCTTTGCATTCTGCGAGAAAAATCAACACCGAAAATTAAAAGAGATCGAGCAATTGATTCGAATGCGTGTGAAGATAGTCCGAAACCACCCATACGCTGTTTGATTTCTTTAGAGCACCCTTCTTTTGGTTAAAAGATAAGAAAGGTTAGGACACTTAACAGAAAGCGTTGATTAAATTCAAACAATTATTGAATATTGTTCTTGAGAAGCATCGAGTTTCATTAGCTCTTTAATTTTTTTTTTATAATTCTATAACCACGCGAATACTCCAAAGTCGAAAATCATAAATGGACCATAAGTACTGTTGAAAATGTATTTTAACTAAATATAAAAAAGAAATTCTGTTCTAAATAACTTTTTTGATTTGATTTCTTTTATTTTCATTTAATTAATTTTTTTAAAATAAGAGATGGAACATGAATTTCTTTTGAATTGAAACTGATGGAGTTCTATTTAACAAAATTTGAAGCATACATATCATAAATTGTTCTAATTAATTTATGAAATTAAATAATGGAAAAACGTTGATATATGATAGAAATAGATCAGAAATAACCAGTTTATTTCAAAATTCGACAATTTGCAAAATAAAAGTATATAAGGAGTCTACTCTTTATCGGAAGTCATATTTGAATTCTTATTCTGATTTTTTGTCATTTTTTAGAAAATCATAAAATTATTAGAATACAAAAAATTTATTTTAGTATAAAATTTTTGAATACAACACATGGTAATTCTTATCTGAAAATGCCTTTTGAAAACAAAAATCGTTCAAAGGCATTAAAATATTATATTTTATGTTTTATATCCATTCTAGCTATTATTTTCGCTCTCTTTCTTCCAATCTTAAATTTTTTTAGCATAGAAACTAAAATTAAAGCTATTTCATCATTCGGAAATGCTTTAATCATCTTTATTATAGTAATAACAATCTTAGATATAATTTTGTTAATTGGAAAAAGAATTAATTCTACTCCTTTAGTTTTTTTGAATATGACTCTCTTAATTTCACTATTTTTACTATTAGAATATTGTTTTATTACCGATTTGGTTGAATTTCTTTATATTTGGGATAATAGCAAAGTTTCCCAACCCCTGATTTATAAAATTGTTGCGATATGGGCGGGTGAATCGGGGTCTATAATGACATGGATGGTCTTTAATTCTATCGTTTTATCTTTTTATAGAATAAAAAACCACGATAAGGAGGATTACGCCTTTATTCTTTCTTGTGTCATCGGTCTATTAGTATTAACAGTATTTACTTTAGTACTATATTCACAAAATCCTTTTAGTCTTGAAAAAGATATTCTATATGGATTCTTACCAAATGGGAAAGGCCTTAGTGAGATTTTAATTTCTCCTTTTATGATATGGCATCCTTTCTTTACATTTCTTGCATATGCGGTATTTTTAGTCCCTTTTTCAATAGTAATCGCAGAAATTCTTTTAAAACTTGTTAGTAAAATTGATTTTTTAAAGGTCAAAAAAGAAATAAAAGAGAGTAGTGAGTTAAAAAATTCTTATCAGAAAACATTTAACGATTTCGCATTAAAATTTGGGTGGCTTGTTTTAACGCTAAGTATAGGATTAGGGGCTTATTGGGCAAGTGTGGCTCTTACGTGGGGAAGATATTGGGGATGGGACCCCGTAGAAACTGTATCACTCCTTCCCTGGCTTTTTAGTACAGCTTATTTTCATACACTTTCCTTTAGAAAATCTAATTCTAAATTATTCAAAATCAATATTGTTTTGATTTTCGTTTCTATTTTATTTTCCACTTTGATAACTCGGGGGGGCGGAGTAACTTCTCTTCATGCTTTTACTGGAGTACAAGTTTTAGTAGTCTTGGTTATAATTGTTGGAATTATTTTGCTTATTTTATCACTTTATATAATAAACGATTTGTTAACTCATCTATTAGAAGATTATAAGAAGACCAAGCTATTTTTAGATTATCTAAGCTATTTATTTTTATTCTTCCTTGCTTTTGTTTGTATTGTAGGTCTATTTATTCCACCTCTTACATTATATTTAGGGGAATTCATGAATATTAACCCAATTTACATAGGAACTGGTTTTTATATAACGGCAGCAATTTTTCCTGCATTAGGTTTAGCGTTAACCCTAATATATTGTTCACTCTGGAATGATTTTAATCTAAAATCGATTACGATGGCACTTATAATTGGTGTAGGTGTAGCGATAATAATCGGAGTTTTAACAAATCCAGTAATCATTGCGATACTAATTTTTTCCTTTTCAGGAGTAGCTGCCATAATCAGTATAATCAAACATCTTAGTTTTAAAAAAGGATTTAAACATTTTTTCAAAATTAATTCAAAGAAAATCATCCATCTAGGAGTTTCTTTAATATTTATGGGATTTTTAACTGGTACTTTACTTTTAACAGATATTTTGTTTATTTCAGGTTTTTTTGTCTTATTAATTGGGATTATTCCTTCTTTATTTGTAATACTTTTAATTGGTAAAAAGAATTCTGAAGCTTCAGATAAAGTTGAAAAACCTTTATAGTTAATTTTATTAAAGGGATTGAGTAATTTTTACTTTTAAAAAAGCGAAATTAAGCACATTCCCATTAATTATTTGTTTGTTCTTTATGGTTAGTTAAATTAATATATTCACAATTAAATACAGGAATGATTAGATGGCACTAAGCTTCCAACGGTGCAAGAATTAAAGGATAGGAGGTTAGAAATGTATTTTGAAATTATTATTTAATTCCATTATCTCATCTACTAATCAAACAGAAATGCTTATTATTGGTATCCATGAAACATTTCATGGTTTTTTTAAAAAAAAAAAAAATTAAATATAATATTTTATGACTACAGCTCTTTTTTTCTCACTTTCTTTCTAATGCTAAGGATTATGATAGTGGATGCAGCAAAAGTACTACCAATAATAACCGTTAATAATCCACCTGAGATTGTTCCGCCGTTACCGCCACCACCATTTACTGCAGGTCCAATAACTTCAATATCAACAGTTCCTTCAATGTAAGTAATATTAACCTCAGCATGCTCTACAGAATCTGCAAAAACTCCGCTCTGATTCACACCACAGATAGCTAATGCCATTAGAGTATAATTCCCCGCTTTACCAGGAGCTAGAAGTTTAAATATAGTATCTGTATCACTTCTAGTACCCATAGATTCATCATAACTTCCCCATCTGTCTACTTCTTCTCTCCTATTCAATACGTGTTCCCCAAGTGGTGAAGAAAACAAATGGTTATCAATTACTACACCTTCTTCACCTACACCTGGAATACCAAGCATGGTCCTGTTATAAAATGGATCTAAAGTAGCTTCAGTGAAGTTGTTTACCTCTATCGCTATTTCAAACATTTGATAAGGCTCTAAAGTTCCAGTGAAATTAAGAGTTAGCGTTAAAGTTCCATTTACACTTGCGGTAGAAGCGTCATGGCCACAATGTTCATGGGCAGGCCCCTCCCATGTTGTGATATATTCATGGTAAGCATTTGCGGAGAAAATTACTCCAAAAAATAGGAGTGCAGAGATTGAAAAAACGAATATTTTTTTTTTCATCATATTTTTTGCACTTTTTTTTATGATTTTTTTTTTAAATAAAATTCTTCATTTTAATAAGAATTTCAAAATTAAACTATTTAAATAAAAATAGTTTAATTCTGTCACTTAATTAAGGTAAAAAGCATTATTTAAATTTTATCATCCCCCTCTGTCGAAATTCGTCTATATCTATATAAAGGTGACTTAAACCGGACAAATCATTCATTTATATAAATTCGCTCCTCTTATTTTGTCGAAATTCGTCTATATCTGTGTAAAAATGATGTAAATCAGACAAAATATTTATTTATATAAATTCGCTCCTCTTATTTTGTCGAGATTTGTCTATATCTGTGTAAAAATGATGTAAATCAGACAAAATATTTAATTATGTAAATTCACTCATTGTCTATTTGAGACTATTTGAGAAACAAATCTTTAAAAAATTACAATTTTCATTTTATTCTTTTTTATCTGAAAAAAACTTATCAAGGTGATTAATATTTATGAAATCCCTGATGATAAATTACATGAAGGTATGAAAGGAACTGCTAAACGTTTTTCCGCTTATACTAGCTCTAAAGGTTATGTCTACAAAATAAAGATAGTAATGGAAGCATCTGAAGCTTTGGAATTACTAAAATAAAAAATTCTCATTCAATCCTTTTTTTTTAAAGTTCTAATATTTGAAGCCTTGAGTACCCGTCTTTTATAAAGTCGTGATCAAGCAATTCTATCTTTTCTGGGATAATTTTCAATATTAGTTTTCTCTTTCCTTTGACAATTTTTTGAGCCTTCCCGAATTCTACATCCCCTTGCTTCAAAAAAATCACGTTATCTCTCCCCGAAGCAGTAATTTGCATACCTTGAATTTTTCCTTCAGATAACGGTGTATAAATACCTATGCTTATATTAGGATTTTCTTCCATATTCTTTACCTTTCTTCCTGGAGTAGGGCCAACATAAATATTAAAGCTGTCTTTTTCTGTATAAAAATCCATTGGGGTTGCTCGCGGAATCTTATCACTGCATGTACATAAAACTAATACTTTCCTTTCGTTTAGATATTCTCGAATTTCTCTTTTTAACTCTTTTTCAGGCATTTTCGGTTGATTCAATTTGAATTTCCCCTCTTTTTGATTATCATTAATTGATAAAAATATACAACTCAAAATAAATATTGGAAAATGTAAATTATTTTTTTTAAGATCTTCAAAAAATTCCAAAAATTAGAATTTATTTATCTTATTTCTATAAAATATTTGAATGGGATTATCAATATACTAAATTTTAACACCGTTAATTTCAGAATAGAACGATAAGAACATTTAATAAATGGGAATTCATATAAGTAACAGAACTAAACTTTTATTCTTAAAAAGTTTAGAATTGTAAGTTTTTTTAAAAAAAATATTTAAAAAAAAATTATCCAAAAAAATGAAGAGTCAAAACCATAAAAAATCGCTAATATTTGTGTTTGGTTTGTTTTTGATAATAACAGTTGTAGGAGTTTCTTTAAACACGAGTGCATACCCGAATGAGGGTACATTAGGTTGTCATCCTGGAGGTTATACTATAGATGGCATCTCTGAAATAGAAGGTGAAGTCTCAAGTTCTTATAGCTTGGAAATAACAGCTACAGGACCAGATGTCGTGATAGATATATATTTAGGTGCGAAGAATAATGATGCATTTACAATTGTTCCAAGTAATGTTATCACAGACAATTCCGATTATGATTTAGACAACGCAACGGATTATATAAAAGTGTTATTGAATATCACTTTGCCTTCTCAAACGGGTATTTACACATTGCGAATACTTAGTAGGGCACCAACACTTATAGGTGAAGATACTCCAATAGGTGTGGTCGATATTAAAGTTACAGTTGGAGAAGTGATTATAACACCCTTAGTATCGTTTTTTGATAATTACAACCTTTATCTCGGAGGGATTGCGGTATTATTCATGTGTATTGGAACCATCGTATATCAAATTAACGTTCACAAAAAACTAGAGTCTAAAGCTCACGGTGTTTTTATGACAATAGCATTCATAATAACTTCGGTCACTATTTTCTTAATTCTAAATGATACTATGATTTACTCGTACAAATCCATTGAATTAACCAGTAGTCAATATATAGGTCAATTAAATAACATAATTCTGGGAACAATTGGATATGTAGCAGGGATAATCGTTGTATTTGGGACATATACAAATGTACCAGGATCAAAGATGAAATTTGCAGTGTATACAATGCTTTTAGTATGGAGCCTTAACTTCTTCATCGGAATTATCGTGCCAACCCCAAGTTTTGCTTTAGGAGGTTTATAAAAGATGAGTTTAAAAACAAAAAAAGGAGCCTTTCTATCGATATATTGCCTTAGCCCTATAATCGCTTCGGTAATCTATTGGTTTGAAGAACCAGTGCCATTTTCACTTGAGGGTGGCGCTCTGTTGATGAGTCTAACACATTTTGTCGCCAGTGTACTTGGAATCTTCTCTTTCATCTGGATGTGTTTCAACATTCTCATTATGATAAAGATGAAAGGAATTGAGAAGAATTTTACTCTGAAGTGGTTAGTCAAATTTCACACAGTTATGGCGGTGATCGCATTACTTTTTGGAATTGCGCATGCACCCTTAGTGATGTTTCAAAATATGTATGAAAATGACCAGTTAGTATCAGGAACTATTGGGTTGCTTATTTTCGTTATCCTTATGATATTGGCTATCATTTTTATGTCCAACCGATTAATAAGCAGTACTAGAATTGAGGCTCTGAGAGCTACTGCATATGAAAGGAAATTTAGATATGGAGTCAACAAATTCCTCCATAATATAACGATGTTGGCAGTAGTACTCATATTCTTCCACACGTTAATATCAAACACCTCAATAACTTCGATGCTCATGCGTGGGGTATATTTCTTTTTCTTTGATATCACTCTTATTGGTTGGATTAGCCACAAGGTAGTCCGAAAGCTTCGTGTGGGAACAGATCCCTATTTGCTTCGTAAAGTTTCCTGGGATACCATAGCTGAGGTGATACCTTGGTTATACCAAGGAACGAATAATGACTGGGCACTACAATTAATCAAACAAAATCCTTCTCTTTATCCTTGTCTCCAATGTGGTACATGTACAGGTAAATGTCCAGTATCAATTTTTTCCGAGGGTGAATATAATTCAAGGAAATTAATACAATGGATATTTAAAGGCCTAGAAGATAAAATTGTTATTGGTATGGAACCTAATGTTTGGCAATGTACACAATGTTATACTTGTGCTGAAAATTGCCCACAACAGGTGGAATTGCCTGATATTATTCTTTTCTTGAGAAATAAATTAGCGGAACGAGGAGAAGCCCCTGATGGTTTCTTAGGTGAAGCCGAGGCTGTTTATAACTATGGAGTATCTATTCCTCTTCAAAACGCAGTAATAAGGAGAAGAAAAATATTAGGGCTCCCACCAGTTCTAGAATATGACATTCAAGAAATTCAGGAGATATTGGATATGACGGATCTTAATGATATAATCATAAAACACGCTGTAGTAGTAAAAGAAGACTTAGATAGAAAACAGATTTTAGCAGAGAAAAGAGGGGTGGAACCATACATTGGAAGCAGTTAAGAAAAGTCGAGAAGTTAAATATGATAAAGATCTTAGAAAAGTGAGAAAAAGAGTATTACTGTATCCGGGATGTATTATCCGAAATCGCCTACCTTTTCTTGAAAAGAGTGCTCGTCTTGTTTTCGAAAAATTAGGTTACGATCTTAAAGATGCACCTTTTGTTTGTTGTCCAGATCCAGTAGGTGTAGCTTCTATCTCTAAAAAAGCATGGATAACTCTTGCAGCACTTAATTTAACATTTGGCGAAAAGGAAAATACTGAGATCTTATCTCTGTGTAATGGGTGTACTGAGACTTTAGTGAGAGTAAATGATACCTTACAACATGATAAAAAAAGTTTGAAAGAAGTTAACGATATTCTCGAGAATAAAGGTCATAGATATAACGGGAATGCTAAAGTATCTCACTTCGTTAGGACATTAGTCGAAGATATTGGTGTAAAGAAAATAAAGAAAATAGTGAAAAATACTTGGGCACACCGTGTTGATAAACATAATCCACTTAAAGATTTGAGAATTGCCTCACATCCAGGATGTCATTATAACAGACCAAGTGCAGTACTTCAATGGGATGATCCAATGGATCCACAATATCAAGAAAAACTAATAAAGGCAATTGGAGCTATTCCCGTAGCATACGACGAAAAAATGCTTTGTTGCGGATCTTGTGTTTCTAGAACTAGGGATGATATTGGATTAGCGATTATTAGAACAAAATACCAAAGTGCGACAGATGCAGGAGCGCAAATAATTTCTGTTAATTGTCCTTCATGTTTCCAAACGATGGAATCAAATCAGAGAATTGTAAATAAGAGATTTGAAGAAAACTTTAATATTCCGGTCTATTATATAACAGAATTATTGGCATTAGCATTTGGATACACACCAGAAGAGATTGGTCTCAAATTTCACACTGTCGGAAAAGGTAAGAATTTCTCCTAATTTAATTTTTTTTTTTTTTAAAATTTTTTGCGCTTTCAATTAATGTATCATTACTAATTATCTTATTATTCTCTTGCATATCATTAATCCGTCAAATTACATATTCAGTTAATCGCCTTATAAACCGAACCAGAATTTAATGAGTTTATATAAAAAAACTGAGAATTTCATCATATACTAGTACATTTCAAACATAGGATGATCTTCATATGAGCACCAGTTAATCTTGTAGAAATTAAGATAAATATCAGAAAAACAGTAAAGTACCATCTAAATCTATTTCAGAATCCAAACATGTTAAGTGGTGAAGAACTATTATCTGAGTCTACAGCAGCTTGTACATATGGAGATACTGGCCCGTTTGCGAGTACCATGATTTTAACCTTGGAACCCATACCTGGCTTATTCTGAACACCAAATTTTAATTGAGCATTTTCAGGAATTCCATTAGTTATGGTAGATATCACGCTGTCCACTTTAGATAAAGATAATGTGTGATCACCCGTCACCGATACAATACATCTGTCAACCTTGCTAGTGTCCGGTTCTAAAAGAGGGTTATTTAATGCTAATTTTGATTTTTCTATTAGATCTGATTCATCCCCTACAGATTCTGCTATTCCAACTAAGCCTGATGGATATTTTTCTTTCTTAACAAAAATCCTCTTTACATCTGCGAAGTCTATATTTACTAAACCACAATTATTAATCAAATTGACGACTTCTCCGATATTTCGAATCAACACTTCATCCATAATCTTAAAACCTGTAATCATAGGAATTTTTCCCACTATACCTAAAAGATTATCATTAGGAACAGTAATAAGAAAATCTGAATATTTCGCAAGATTTTTAAGACCTTCTCTTGCTCTTACAGCTCGTTGAGCCCCTTCTGATTTAAATGGAAATGAACAAAAAGTCACGACTATAGCCTTATTTTTTTTTGCCTCTTCTGCAATAATTGGGGCTGCTCCTGTTCCAGTTCCTCCGCCTAAGCCACATGTTAGAAATATAATATCACCATTAAGGAGTTTACTCAATCTATCGCGATCTTCTTCAGCAGCCTCACCACCTACAGAAGGATCATTTCCTGAACCTTGACCTTGACAACAATTTTTTCCTATTAAGACTTTATATTTTGAATTTGAATAATACAAGTCGTGCGCATCAGTATTTATATTGATAGTCTCCGCATGATTTATGCCTAAGTCTTCTAATCGTGAAACTGTATTATTGCCTGCTCCACCTACCCCAACTACCAATGATTTAACTTTCAAGACCTTTAACATATTTTCTAAATATTGATCGTCATCACAATTGGGATTTACATTAGGATTTTGATTCTTTTTTGCAATTTCTTTAAATCTCTCTCTCTCTGATGTTCGAGATTTTGCTAGTTCAACTATATCAAAAATGTTATCACTCATAAATTTTCATCAATAGAATTGAGTTTTTTATAATACACACATATTTTCCAAATAATATAAGAGAGTAATATGAAGATAATATGTAGTTATGACGATAATCTTGTTACATATCATCGACATATTAAAAACAAAAGGAGAAAGTTCAGAACGATATTTGTGAGTAATTCCTGTTTTTAATCATGGATTTAATAACCTTATTTAGGATAATCATTTTTTTTCTTTTCTTTTCTTTTCTTTTTTAAATCCATTTTTTCATCTGAAATAAGAGACAACTCACCGTAGAAAAGATTTATAAGTCTACATTTTCATGTTTATCATAATTAGGGTTTAAATATGGAAATTGATAAAACTCAAGAGAAAAGTGTAGAAGCATCGGAGGATTACGACCTAATTAAAGTAAGGGCTTTAATTACCTGTCCAAATGGAGATTATAATAAGAAATTTCGAAATCAATTTCTTAGAAAGGATATGAGACTTTTAATCCCACAACTGAAAGTGTTCGACTGGTTAACTTGTGCAGCGTGTGGAGAATTACTCGATCTTAATTTAGAATTTAATATTTGAAGACTAAAAAAAAGAAAATTTTAATTACTATTTTTTATATTCGTTGAAATGGCTAGAAATAGTTTCCCGATATAATCTGAAACTTTCTCTCTATAGTTGTCAAAACTAGTGAAAATGTTTTTCAGTTATTTAATACAGATTGAATATTGTTTCCGCCTCTTCTATTGATAAAAGATCATCGAATGAAATCTTCATTCTTTTTTTTAAGATTTCCAATTTTATCAAGAAAATTCTTAATTTGGTTGCCTCCTAAGAGAACAGTTTCCAATGAATTGATTTTCTCTAAGATTTTTGGAATCTCCTTGAATTCATTACTGTAAAGATCTAAAAACTTTAAGGAACTTAACTTTTTATAAGACTCTGGTATGATTTTTAATTTATTAGTTGATAAGTCTAAAAATTCAAGTTTATTTAAACTACCAATAGATTCTGGCAAATATTCAGAATGGTTGTAAGACAAGACTAAATATTTAAGTTCTTTGAAATCTGCTATGATTTTGGGAATTTTCTTCAGTTCAAATTTATAGATCCTCAAACCCGTAATGTGAGTGTCTTCAAGTTTATCATAGAAATACAGATTATCTCGTTCAATTCCTTCAATTCCCGTGATATTTTCTAAGTATTTGGCAAAAGTAAAACTTACTTGAAGGTCTCTTTCTAATTTCTCAAGTGTATACAATTCATTGAAGGAGAGAGCACTTCGAAACTCTTCCTCACCAAAATAATCAATATATTCTGCTTCGGTTAAAAACTCTCGTGTATACTCGTTCCCTTCTATAAACCGTTTTAAAATTTCAAATTTAAAGATTTTCGCGGCTTTAGAGTCTCCCACTTCTGTTAGTCTTTTTAACAAAGGAAACGCTAAGTTGCTTTGCAATAACCGAGAATCATAATCTTGTTCAGCCCACGTCTGGAGATTGGAACAGTGAGCCCAAAACTCCGTTTCAGGAGGAATTTCGAATTCCATCGCTTCCATTCTTTCAATAGTCTCCTCTATATCATCAATCGACTGAATTCCATCATAGCTGCTAACTTTATTTAAAGGGATGTTTAGCAATAAGGTTTTACAAATCATGAATTCAATATTCGCGACATAGATTATGGTTTTAGCCCCTACCAACTTTAGTTCAATGAAATCATTAACCCAGAACGAATCGGTTTCCATTTTCTTCTAGATCAAAAATAGATGAGTTGCTTTATAAATTTTAACCCTCTTATACTCTTCTATATCCAGTTATATAATAAGCTTGTTGGCAAATTATGTTTAATTTTTTAATTTTAAATTGTTTTATATAATAAAAATAAAAAAAAAGGGGATTTATGGATGATCATACCTAATTCTAGTTGTTGAGGGAACCCCTGAGAGAGAATGCATGGGGAAGAGTTGTGTGAGATATTGACTGGTAAATATCGCAATATAATTCGAGTCACTAAAATCAGAACCGTGCTCTTTGATAACCATGGCAAAGTCTCGTGGGTTATAATAGCTTAACCTTTGCGCGTTTTTCTCTGTAGCCAACGAAAGTAGGACTGCATACCGTAATTTTGTTAATTCCCAAGCTTGGTTTCTGCTACCTAGGTCAATATCTATGTATGAGGGTCTGTGAGGACTAAACGGCGAATCTGGGTGCGGAATCCACTCTCCGGCACCAGGTGTAGAGGATATATATTGAAAACCAGAATCAACAAGAGTTGTCTTTGAAACACCAATGTTCTAGGTGATAAAAATTCTGACTTTTTTGTTGTAACGAGAAGGTAATTCTGCTATCAAATCTAAAAATATATCTACCCTGTTGTTAATGATTTCTGTATTTACGTCTTTTACATAATCATCGTTAAACGCTGTCCACCATTCTGACCTACTGTTTCCGCTTAATTGGGTATCCCAGCTTAATGCATAATTTTGTGAAGTTATTCAAACTTCACTTGAATTAAGGTCACATGCGAATAATTAGGACCGGTCAAAACAGAATTATTATTCTCATTCTCAAATTCAAGTTCTAATCTCTCTCAAAAAGAGCTTTTAAATTTTTCAAGATTTTTGATTGAACTAAATCAAGTACCTAAGGAAATAAAAAAAAAGTTGAAATTATACAATTTCAATCATTTAAAAATTGTAACACTTTCTCGTTCCAAAATTTTTAACGCATCGGGGAAGGTTGTTAATTGATTCTTCTCCAAATCCAGTATCTCAAGTGACTTTAAGTTTCCTATTGACTCAGGGAGATTTATTATTTCGTTCTTCTCTAATCCAAGGTATTTCAGTGATTTTAGATTTCCAATAGACTCTTGTAAGGAGGATAATTGATTACCACCAATATTAAGGGTTTCAAGCGATTCTAGTGTTGTTATTGCCTCTGGAAGGATTGAAAACTGATTATAGCCCAGGTCTAGTTCTTTAAGCGATTCAAGTGAATTAATCGATTCAGGAAGTTTTGATAATTGGTTTTTTAATAATTTTAGCTTTTGGAGTGAGTTTAAGTTTCCTATAGAATGCGGAAGATCTGTTAATTGATTATTCATCAAATTAAGATCTTCAAGAGAGGAGATTTTACAAATTGAATTAGGGAGTTTCGATACCTGATTAAAACTCAAGTGTAGTTTTTTAAGTGAGTGAAGGTTTCCTATCGACTCTGGAATAATCGTTAAATTATTACTGTTTAATTCTAGTATTTGGAGTGATTTTAGGTTTCCTATTGACTCTGGGAGTGTTTTTAAATCGTTATTAATTAAATCCAAGATTTTCAGGGATGACATGCTTCCTATTGACTGTGGAAGAGTCGTTAAATTATTACTATTTAATTTTAGTATTTGGAGTGACTTTAAGTTTCCTATTGATTCTGGGAGTGTTGTTAACTGATTCTCATTTAAAAATAGTTCTTTTAGGGATCGGAGGTGCCCAATTAGCTCCGGAACATTTGTTAAACCACTATAATACAAGCTAATACTGGTGATATGATAGTTTCTCACTGAAAATCCCATTTCAGTAGTATCGCTGACTTTATTAACTAAATTAAATTGTTTGCTTAATTGATTTTCAATCTCTTGAAGGAAATCCACTTCGATTTGAATAATTTCAGTATCGTTAAATGTAACTATTTTTTTCGTTTTTTCTTCTATCTCTTCTGATGCTAAAATTTCTTTCTCTTTCTTTGCTTTTTCTTCAGCTTCTTTCTGGGCTATTATTTCTTTTTCTCTCTCAGCTTTTTCCTCTGCTTCTTTCTGGGCTATTATTTCTTTTTCTCTCTCAGCTTTTTCTTCTGCTTCTCTCTTAGCCTTTTCTTCCGTTTCTCTCTTAGCCTTTTCTTCTGCTTCTCTCTTAGCTTTTTCTTCCGCTTCTCTCTTAGCCTTTTCTTCCGTTTCTCTCTTAGCCTTTTTTTCTGCTTCTTTCCTAGCCTTTTCTTCTGCCACTTTTCTAGCTTTTTCTTCTACCTTTTGTTTTACCATTGCTTCTTTTTCTAATAATTTTTTTGCCTTTTCTTCAGCTTTTTGCTTCGTTAACACACCCTTTTCTAATGATTTTTTAGTTTTTTCCTCTGCTTTTTCCTTAGCTCGTATTGATTTTTCTTTTGCTTTTTCCTTTGCTAAAATTTCCTTTTCTGCAGCTTTTTTAGCTTTTTCTTCCGCTTTTTTCTTCGCTAATTCTTCTTTCTCATTTCTTGCTTTCTCTTCCGCTTCCTTCAATGCTAAAATTTCCTCTTCACTCAAAGGTTTAGCTTTTTCCTCTGCCTTTTGCATTGTAAGGACTGCTTTTT